>Ga0315912_10000092_pt1 | contig 225029 bp, 187 predicted proteins | sample VfabasoilMG_FD_204469 | JGI IMG/M metagenome (GOLD analysis project Ga0315912, IMG submission 204469) | Garden soil microbial communities collected in Santa Monica, California, United States - V. faba soil | ecosystem: Environmental > Terrestrial > Soil > Garden | place: USA: California...
TGCAACTCACTCGCCACGCCGACCGGACGCGCATCGCCAAGACCGACACCATTCCGCTCGGCGCAAGCTCGACCGCGGACGCGCCGCTCTCCATCTTGACACCTCACCCCTCGAAGAGGTTTCAGCTCTCAGACGGCCGAACCAATTTGGCGATAGCGCTCGAAAAGAACGACGCCCAAGGCAACGGCGAGGTTCAGGCTCCGCGTCTGCCCGAGGACGGGGATCGTGATGGCAACAGAACTTGCTTCAACGAGCGGAGGCGGCAGGCCGCTGCTCTCCGGTCCGAAGACGATCAGGTCCGTTGGCGCGAAACGGTGCTGGTGCAGCGGCACAGCTGCCGGGTCAAGGACGGTAGCGACGACACGACCCTGTTGAGCGCTGAGAAAACTCTCAGGCTCCTGCACGTGAAGCCATTGGATCTTCTCGAATGCGCCAGCTGACAGAGCTCGCAGCTCTCGAGAGCGGACCTTCCCGTAGCGCTCACGCACGAGCCGGTGCGGGTCAAAAACGTGACAGGTGCGGTGACCGAACACCTCGAGGGTCCGCGCGAGGAGGCAGAGATTGTGAAAATCCTCCGGCGCGTAGAGAAAGACGGGAGACATCTCTCAAGCCTCACCGAAACCCAACAGGCTTCACGAACGTGCCCGCGTCAGACGCGCTCGATGGCCACGCGCTGGGCGTGCGACGCAAGCGCTTCCAGGTCGCCTGGGTCGGTCGTCAGCACCGTTCCGCCCGGCTCCGCCATCGCGACAACCAGCGCGTCGACCGCGGAACCACGTCGTGCGCGCCTTCGAAGCAAGGCAGCTCGTCGCGCGAGACTCTCCGGGATCCGATCGACCACGTCGCAGGTCTTGAGCAGCTGGTTCTCGTTCGCATCTCGGCCCGCATGCCCCTGAAGGCACTCGACCAGGACAACAGACGGAACCGCAGCGGGCCAGAGACCTTCCTCCCGAAAGGCAAGAATGAGCGCCGCGGACGCGCGGGACCGCTCGGCGAGGCGACTGACCGCTCCCGAATCCAGAACGAGCACGTGTTAACCAGCCTTGCGCGTCGCCCGCTTGGCGATTCGCTGTGCAAGCGCCTTTGCTCGGGCCCGCTCACCTGGACCTGGCTCACCCACCTCGGCGAGCAACTTGGAGGCAAAACGGTCGGTTTCCGAAAGCAGGTCAAGACGGCGGACCTCTGCTCGAACGGCGCCCTGCAACAGCTCGGAGGCAGGAAGACGGCGCTTTTTCACGAGACGGTAGAGCTCGTCCGGCAAATAAACCTGCATGCGTGGCATACGCCTAAATATACACCCTCAGCCTCCGGGATCAACGGTTCCAGCTGTGCAGCTGGAGCGAACGCGAGGGCGTTCAGCCGTCCGTCCACTGAGCGATGGAGTCGACGGCGATGTAGCCCCAGGGCTCGGACGAGTCGTCGCGAAGGACGAGGGTACCCTTCTTGTCGCGGTAGGGTCGGATGTCCCAGGTGACGCGCGCCATCAGGTCGCTGTTCTTGCCGGTTGCGCGACGGACCACTTTGCCATCGACCTCCAGCGCGACGTAGAGGCGCGCCATGTCTTCGCCGCCGGCCAAGCGGAAGATCAGGCGATCGCCGTTCAGCGAAAACGGAGCGGAGGTCAGCGTGCCGACGGCGCCGTTGAAGAGCGAGGCGTGGTAGCTGTTCAAGAAACCACCCTCGGCGCCGTCGACGACGCCCTGTCCTTTTTCGTTCCCCCGGGCCGGCCAGTTTTCGAAGGCTCGACCAGAGGCAACGAACCCGCCCTCCCGGCGTTCGAAGTCGAGCTTGGTCCCCGGGACCAGGTGTCCGCGCTCGGCGAGCACGTCACGCACCCAGACGCCCGGCACGGTGTCGCGCGGCACGTCGGGGTCGAGGTAGTAGCCCCGCTGCCAGAGGTTCGCGGCGAGCACAAAGATGCCGACGTAGGTGGGCTTCTTGGCCAGAATTTCGTCGACGGTTGCCGGCTTCTCGTGCCCCGGCGCACCGCGCCCGAAGTCCTTCACCTTCCGCCTGGCGACGACCGGATCGATGATGCCGAAGGTATCGATGACGCGGACGTCGCCGTAGAAGCCCACGTGGCCGATCATGCCGGTCGCGAACGACGCGTTCGGGGGTTTCACGTCGCGAATCCAGGTCATGAATTTCTTCTGCCGGTCGTGATCTTCACGCCATTCCCCCATACTGGCGTCGAGCGGGCCCGGCGCGTAGGTGCGCTGCGCCAGGAGGGCGAGACCGCAGGCGAGTAGCGCTGCGCAAAATCCTCCTATGTGGTCACGGCTGATGCGGAATTCACTCGCGAAGGAGCTCGACGCGACGCGACTGGCGCCCTCCACGATTTCGACGGTGGCGGCAGCGGCGAGCAGCCCGAGCATCGGAACCAGCGGCAGCAGGAAGCGATGCCCGGGCATGAAATCACCGCCGATGTAGGCCACGTACAGAAAATGCGCCGGCACGAAGAACAAGAGGGTCCGGATCGTCTTGTCGCGCACGCTCAAGATCGCGAATACGCCGAGCGCGGGCAGCCATGCGCGGAGTTCGAAGAACTCACGGACGTAGCCGCCCCCGCGCGCCCAGGCGTTGATCGGGCCGTGGAGCTTCGTGTAGTACGTGTTCGGAAAGGGCGCGCCGTAGTACGTGTAGTGCCAGGCGAAATAGGCCGCGTACGGGACGAGCCAGGTAGCGAGCGCGACGGCGATCGTCGTGAACTCGGCTCGGCAGAGGGCGGCGTCACCGCGCTTCCAGGCAAGCGCGCCCGCGACGAAGCCGCTAGCGAGCAGACAGACGCCGAAGAGCGCCGCATCCGGGCGCGTCAGGTGCGCGGCGAGCAGCGCAAGCCCGACATAGAGGCCCTTCTTCGGCACCTCCGAACGGTGCAAGTAGAGCGCGAGCAGCATGAACGCGGAGACGACGTGCACTTCGAGCCCGAGCGCTGCCCAGGTCGTGAACGCGCGATCGAGCACGCAAAAGAGGATGGCCAGGACGACGGCCAGATGGCGCCCCCACGAGCCCTTGGCGATCAGGTAGACGAGAGCGACGCACGCCGCGGCGAACAGGATGCCGACGTGAGCGATGACCGGCACGAACGGCACGCCGAGCGCCCGGCATAGCGCGTAGACGGGCGTCATCAACAGCACCCACAGAAAATTCGTGTAGCCGTCGACCGCCTCGCCCACGTTGAAGACGAGGCCGTTTCCGAGCGCGAGGTTCTTCGCGTACTGCATCGACGTGACGGCGTCGTCCGGCACGTTGTAACGGAGGAGGCGCGAGGTGCGCGCCCCGAGGACCGCCACAGCCACGACCCCCACCACCGCTAGCCACGGAACGCCCGGCAGCGCTTCGATCCGCAGCGCCGGTAACGAAATTCTCCGCCCCATCCTCGTCCACACGAGGACACCATTAGCAATCGGCATGCCGGCGCGCAAACCCGAGAATTCTGAACGTTCCGCGCGATCTGCCTGGATCGACGCGCCGGCCTACCATGCCAATCTGTGCCATCCGGCGCCGGACCGGCGCGGGTGGCGGGGTCTCAGAGCGATCGAACGAACTGCACCACGTTGTGCTGATTGGCGCTGCTTAGCGCATTGAACGCGTTGCGAGCCGCCGCCGCCTGCCCGTCGTGGGCGCGCACGGCGCACGCCACGTCGCCACAGCGTCCATCGTGCAGCAGCTTGTTCTGGAAGCGAATGCCCCAGAGCGGCTGGGTCCGGATGCGGCGAGTGACGGCTTCGGAGTCTCCCGCGTTTCCGATTCTATCGCCGAGGGCACCCATGTCGTGGACGAGGAAGTCCGAGTACGGATTGAAGGCGAAGTTGCCCGGCACCCGGATGGTTTCTTCACCGTTGCCGATGTCGATCGGCGCAGGATTCGCCGGCGTGCGGAAGGTCGTTGCCACGTGGCAACCGGCACAGCCGATCGAGGTGAAAAGCGGCTGGCCGCGCCCGATGGAGATGGCGTCGCTCATGTCCCGGGGAGCCGGGGCGAGCGAGGTCATGAACACCGCGAACAGGAAGACATCGTCCTGGATCTCGGTACGGTCATCCGAGCACGAGCCCACCGCGTCGTCGACTTGCGCCCACTGTGTCGCAGTGAGCCCGCCCGGGTTCGGTCCTTCCTGGCGTTCCGCCAGATCGTCACAGCCGTCGGGCACCGCGACGCCGTTCGGCGCCGACTCGACGGCAAACGCGTTGAGCGATGTGCCCTCAAAGCAACTTTGCGTCGTGATGGCCATTTCGTTGACGTAGGCGTCCGCGGAGAACTGGAGCAGGCTGGGAACGCCCGCCTTCCACCCGAAACGTGCAACGCGCGTCGAGTTCAGGGACTGCGTCGGGTCTCCCGGGTTGGGGATCACGACGGGAACCCGGTTGACGATCCCGCGGATCGCCGCAGGCTGGGCGGCCGCAAGCCCGTCGAAGAACGAATCGGGCATGGCGTCGACCAGCCCGAGCCCGAAAAGCGGCTGCGTACGCCGGCCGACGTTGCGGACGGTGGCCTCGGCCGCGTCCACTTCCGCGGGAACACAGCACAGCGTCGGATTGCCGGGCTGGCAGCGCCCCCTGCTGCCTGCAGGCAGGTCGGGGTTGTTGAAATTCGCCACGGTGAAGAGCTGCCTGAGTGATCCGCCGCGATTGGCGAGAGGATCGAAGGCGCCGTTCACGAACCGGCCGAACCGTCGCTCGATGTTTTCGCCGGCACCGCCGAGTGCGCCGTTCACATGGCAGGCGCCGCACGCTCGTTCGTTGAAGATGGGCCCGACGCCGTCGTTAATGCCCTCGACCGCGGCGAAGGCGTCCCTGGCCTCGGCCAGCAGGTCGGCATCGACCACCAAACCGGGCAGCGCGTCGCCGACGAGGGCAGCCTCTTCGGCACTCACCTCTTCAATATCCACATTGGAGCTCGAGCAGCCCGCGACGCCGAGCGCCGAGAGTGACAGAAAGATTGCACTTCGCGTGTACGTCATGAGGAGTCTCCTCTTGCTGGTGAACTGTTGAGTCCGAGTCGGTAAGTGCTGGCCCGCCCGGGTGGCAGGCAACGAATTGCATGTGTCGAACAAAGTCACGGTCGCCGCTGGAAAAAGTGGGCGACGGCGGACTCGTGCTCTCCGAAAACGTAACGAACTTTCTTCCGGTCACTCGAGAACAGGCCGCTGCTCTACCGGGCTTCACTCAGTGGCCTGCCGGGCTGCCCGCGTAACGGACAGTGCCCAAAGGGTGCTTTTCGCCCGCGCGGACCTATCGCCTGAGTTTCGGATCGAGCGCGTCGCGCAGGCCTTCGCCGACCAGGTTGAAGACGGTGACGACGAAGAAGATCGAAAAACCGGGAGCCAGGATCAGCCACAGGCGGTTCGAGAGGCGGCCGGCGTTCAATGTTTCGCCCCAGCTCGCGACGGTGAGATCGCCAATGCCGAGAAAGGCGAGGCTCGACTCGACCAGAATGGCCGAGGCAATGCCGAATGTCGCGCTGACGAGCACCGGGGCGCTCGCGTTCGGCAGTACGTGGCCGAAAATGATGCGACGGGCCGGCATACCGAGCGCCCGCGCCGCCTGCACGTACTCGAGCCCCTTGTGTTTCAGGAATTCGGCGCGTACGAGCCGCGCGACCCCTGTCCAGCTCGTGAGCCCGATGATGACCATCACGTGAAAAATGCTGCGTTCCTCGATCAACGCTGCCAGCGTCAGGATCAAGAAGAAGGTCGGAAAGCAGATCATCACTTCAATAAGCCGGCTGAGCGCGCTGTCGACCCGGCCGCCGAAGTAGCCGGCGAGCGCGCCGACGACGACGCCGATCACGACGTAGATGGCGACGGCCACCACGCCGATCGTGAGCGAGATGCGGGTGCCGAAGAGCATGCGGGCGAACACGTCGCGCCCCTCGGTGTCGGTGCCGAACGGGTGCCGGCCGCTCGGCGCGAGCAAGCTCCGGCTCGGATCCGTTTCGCGGTAGCTGAAGCGATGAAGCGGAAAGACGGCGTTCGGTGAACGGCCTTGGGCCTTGGCCTGCTCGAACAGGGTGCGGTAGTTCACGACCGGGCGCGAATAGGAGAGGGGATTGTCGATCGTACCGAACGAAGCCGGCGCGATCGCGAGGTACACGACCAGGAAGCCGAGCGCGACGCGCCCGAGGTGGCGCGGCTCGAGCGCTCGCCCGGTTCGATGGAGGATGAACAGTGCGGCTGCCGCGACGGGCGAGAGCACGAGCAGCAGGTTGAAGAAGATATCGACAGAGTTTTCGAACACCAGTCGATCGAACAGCGCGGAAAACCAGGGGAACGACGCGCCGCCCTGATCCCGATAATAGAAGGGCTGATTGAGCGAGAGGACCGGCGCAAGGGTTGCGAGCGCGATCAGTGCGATGATCGCCCACAGACCGAGCATCGCGAGCCGATTCCGCTTGAGCTCGCGGAAGGCGAGCTCGAAGTGCCCAGCACTCTTCGCCTGATCCGAGGTGGTCATTCGAAGCGGATCCTCGGGTCGACGAGCGCGTAGCTCAGATCGGTGAGCAACAGGCCGACGAGAACCAGGATCGTGGAGAACAGCTCCACGGCCAAGATCACGTTGTAATCGCGCTGAAAGATCGCATCCACGACCCACAGCCCCATCCCTGGAATGCCGAAGATGTACTCGACGATCACCGACCCGCCGAGCACCGCCGGCAAGAGCCCCGCGAGCAGCGTGAGGATCGGCAAGAGGCCGTTGCGGAGCGCGTGCTTACCGATCACGACGCGCTCCGGGAGGCCCTTTGCGCGCGCGGTCCGCACGAAATCAGCCTGAATCACGTCCAGCATGCCGGCGCGCATGTAGCGGCTGAGCGCCGCGAGAGAGCCGTACGTCATGCACGCGATCGGCAGGATCAGATGCCACACGAGGTCGGCGAACGATCCGAGCGTCGTCATTTCCGCGGCGTCGCGGCTCGCCCAACCGCCGGTCGGAAACAAGCGCAGTGAATCCCACCGTGAGCCAGTCGAAAAGAAGTAGAGAAGGACCGTCGCGACGAAAAAACTCGGCAGCGAGTAGAGCATGAAGAGCGTCGTCGTCAGCACGCGGTCGGCGCGGGTGCCCTTCTTCACGGCCGAGAAGATGCCGAGCGGCACGGCGATCGCGTACGCCAAGAACAGCGACCCTACCGACAAGGTGAGCGAGTACTTGAGCTTCGAGACCAGCGTCCGCACCACCGGTTCGCGGTTGGTGAGCGAAACGCCGAAGTCGAGCCGCAGCAGGTTTCTCCAGTAGGCGTAAAAGCGAGTATCGGTGAAGAACCGCCGCACCTTGTCGCCGAAATCGTACGAAAAGCGGCTCTTTCGCTCTCCGTACCAGCCCCTGAGCGCGGTCAGCACGCGTTGCTTTTCGTCCTCGTTCGCGTCGAGCGCGTACCGAAGCACGCGCAGCGTCGCGTTCTCGGCGTCGATGGCCTTGTTCTTGGCGCGGAGGGCGGGGCTCGGCGCGGGGTTGAAAGGATCATCGAGCGGGCGGATCGCGTTCAGCCGGAGAAAGTACGCGGCCGAGTCACGCACGCGCTTGTCGGGCACGTCGAGGAGCGCCACCAAGTGTGGCACGGCGTACCCGCCGAGGTCCTCGAGCGTTTCTTGTGCCGCGACGCGTTCCGCGGACGACGCGTGTCCAACGCCGGCGATGCGAACGAGGTCGCGCTCGATCTCCTCGCGAGTCAAGAGGAAGCGCGTATTGAACAGCACCGGTTTGTCGAGATGGAACTGCTCGCGAAAGATGCGGTACGACTCCTGCGTCACCTCACCACGCATGCTCTGCGCGATATCCCCGGACTGCTGGGCGCCTGGCCTGCCCGGCGCGAGATTCAGGATCAAAAAGAGGAGCAGCGAGATCCCGAAGAACGTCGGGATCATCAAGAACAGCCGGCGGAGGACGTACGCTTTCATCCTCGCGCTCGGGGTTCAGGGGGCGCGGCGGGCAACCGACCAGGGGTACGTGTTCACGACTGGGAACATCTTCGAGAACATCACGCCCTGAACCTCCTGCCAGCTGCAGTGGACATAGCGCGGGACCATGAAGAACGTGTAGGGCTGGAGGTCGTCCACGATACGGTGGAAGCGCCGAAGGAGCGCGGTCCGTTCGTCTTTGTCGAACGTCTCGCGGAGCTTCTCGATGATGACGTCGGCCTCCTTGTTGCGGAAGCCCACGCGGTTCGAGCCCTTCGGCGTGTCGGCCTGGGACGAATGCCAGATCTGGTAGAGGTCCGGATCCCAGCCCACGATCCAGGCGCCCAAGAACGCGTCGAACATCTTTTCGTCCATCCGCTTCAAGAACAGGCTCCATTCGACGGCCTCGATGTTGGCCTTGACGCCGATCTTGAGCAGGTCGTCGCGGAAGATGTTGGCGACGACTGCCGACTCTTTCCGCGCGGTGGCGATCAGGAATACGAACTCGAACGGGGTGCGCTTGGCGTCCCCCGGTCGAAGCTCCTTGTCGAGCAGTCCGTCGCCGTCGGTGTCGACCCAGCCCGCTTCCTTCAAGAGCGCCGCGGCGGCGGCGAGGTCGAACGGCATCGGTTTGATGTCCGGGTCGTTGTACGGGGCGTCAACCGGGTACGGGCTGGTCGTGATCGTGCCGAGCCCGACGTACACGTTGTCGATCAGCCGCTTGCGATCGAGCGAGTGCGTCATCGCGCGGCGCACGCGCGGGTCGCTGAAAATCGGCCGATCAGCGTTGTAGCCGACGTAGCGGTACGAGGTACCGGTCACTGGTTTGCAATCGATGCGACCGTCGAGGAACGGGCTGTCCTTCGGCTTCGTCGCCGCCCCTTGATAGCGCTGGATCTCCTCGCGGTATTGGGCCGCCTGCATCTCGCCGAAGTTGAGCTCGTGCGCGCGGAGCTTGAGCGGCGTCTGCGTCGAGTCGGTGTACATCGGGTAGAGCAGGGTCTTGATCGCGGGCTTGTCGCCGGGCGAGCCCTCGACGCGTTCGAGCACCATCTTCGAGCCCGGCTCGTAGGTCGTCATGCGGTAGGGACCCGCGCCGACGAACCCCTTGTTGTTGTACCAGTGCTGGTTGAACCGGAGGCCGAGGGTTTCCTTTGGGAAGGGCTTCCCCTGCTGGTCGTGACCGTAGAGAAAGCGCGGCAGCGCATAGAGCCCGAGGCTCTGCGCGAGGTTCGTGTAGAGCTTCTTTTTCCAGCGCAAGACGAGCGTCGTCTCGTCGATCGCCTTCCAGCTCTCGAGCGCCTGGTAGTAGTTGCGAATCGGTCCGACCTCCACCTGCGGATTCATGATCATGTCGATCGTGAACACGAAGTCGTCGGCGGTGACGGGGTGGCTGCCCTTCAGCCACGCGAACGCCGGGTCGTTCGCGACCGCGGGCTCGTGCCATTTCACGCCCGGCCGCAGGTAGAAGGTGAACTCCTTGTAGTCGTCGGTGATCTCGACGCGCCAGGCGAGCCGGCCGTGCCAGACGTCGGGGTTCGTGAACGCGTTCGGTTCTGCGAGCGGCAGCTCTGCATAGAGCTCGATGAACTCGGTGAGGTCGGCGGCGTTCTCGAGTAACGGGTTGAAGCCCTTCGGCTCTCCGCCCCAAAAACCGCGGATCAGCGTGCCGTCGGTCGGTGCTCCCGGCGCCGGAAAGCGCGTATCGGGCGGCTTCAGGAAATTCTCGACCTCCGGGTGCAACAGTTTGACGCCGGGTGGCGGTGCTTCCTCGGCCTGAGCGCCGGCCGCCGCGGGTGCGCTCCGCACGCCGCCGGCCATCAGCCGATCGGTCGCGTCGCCGAGGGCGCGAAGCTGAACCCCCTGCGCGATGAAGCGCGCTTCGACGCGGTGGAGCTGGACCAACACCACGGCGACGAGGACGAGAAGCAGCGCGAGCGCGCCCAGAGTGACGGCGCCGAGCACGCGGTCCTTTCGCATCGGGGCCGAGCGTCCCCCAAGCGCCCGCCCGTGGCAAGGCTCAGCTCACGGGTGCCCGTCGACCCGGAGCTGGAACAGAAAGTACGGCGGAATGCAGGCTCCGCCCCGTTCGCTCCGCACGCACACGTAGTCGTCGCGACAGGGGTCGTCCGCGCTGCACGCGCGAAGGCCCGCCGGCCGCGCGTGGTTTTTCAAGCAATCGAAGAACGGCTCGCCGCGCGCCACGCACGCGTTGAACGGCTCGAGCACCGCGATGCTGCCGCAGGCCGAGCTCGGCGAGAGCGCGTCGCACGTCTCGGTGCACATCCCACCGGGGAAACCGACGGCGTTCCGGTTGCACACCGCGCGGTCGCCGCACGCTTCCTTGACGACGTTCGCCACGCGCTCGCGCGAGCCGTCGGCGGCCGCGGTGAGCGGCCCCGTCTCGCACGGGTCTCCGGCAGCGCTCGGCGTTGCCGGCAAGCATTGCCCGACCGAGTCACCTTGTGGAACGTCGTACGGCTTGCACACGAGGCCGGGTTCGCAGGTCCAGCCGGCGAACGTCGGGTCACTCCCGAGCCCGCAGTGCGCGCCGTACCCGCCGTCCGGCGCGCGCTCCGGAAACCCCTGAGCCAAATCCGGTGTCTGGCCGGCCAAGAACTCGCGGATCACCCGTGCGCGCCGCGCGAGATCACCCGCGACGTGCGGCGAGATGCCGGAAGCGAGCGCCGTGCCGATCGGGGCGTCGCCGGGATCGTCGCCGAGCAGGTGAAAGCCCGCAATGCTCCGCGCCTCGTGGCACCCCTGGCACGAGAGCGCATCGAGCCTCCGGCGCGCGCCCTCGAGCGACCGCACCGTCTTGCCCGGGAGCGCGAGCGCACCGAGATCCTTGTCGCTGAAGAGCGTCGAGAACGGGCGGTTCGCCCTGCGCGAAAGGCCGCGCGGTGTGACGGAGACGGCACGCGTCGCGAGAAACTCCTTCGGCATGACGAGTGTCCCCTCGTCGAGCGCGCGGAGTGTTCGCGGTTCGGAGAGGAACGCGAGGAACGCCTTTCTGTGCGCGGGGTCTCGCGCCAGGCGCTCGCCGTCCGGCGTGTTCTCGAGCGGACCCGGCGCGTACGTCGCGGCCTGCGCGTCGCGCAAGAATGCGAGCATCAGGTACTCCGCGTGCCCGCCGAGATCGGGACGCACGGTCGACGGCCAGCGGACGAGCTGGAGGTTCACCGCCACCTGGTGCGGTACCCGTGCGGGGTCGACGAGCTCAGGAGCGAGCGGGCCGTGAGGCCCGACCAGAAACGCGGCGAGCGCGTCGCCGGCGAGCGGCTGTGGTGGCTGAAACCGCCGGGCCGTGCCGGCGCAGCCGCCGTCCCCGGGCGGTGCCTGGAGCTCGAGCGCGAGCGTCATCGGTAGTCGCGACGAAACGGCGTGCTGGCCGACGCGCGTCTGGTACGCGAGCCGATACACGAGCCGCGTCTCGCCACAGCTACCCGTGCGAAACGGCATCCGATCGAAGCGATTCACCACCGCCACGAGCTCGAACCGAGCGGTCGCCGACTCGAGCCAGCGCGCGTCGAAGAGCCGGTGCGAGAAGCGGTGGACACCGACGCCGGCGCTCGGGTCGCGCGCGGCGTGCGCCCGCACCTCGCGCGCAAGGTCCCCCGCGATTGAACGATAGCCGGGCGCCGTCGCCAGCGTGTCGTTCGCCGCGCGTCCGTTCGCCGCGACGCCGAAGAAGCGCCCGAGGGTCACCCCGCGCGCTTCGAGCGCCGCGAGCACGCCCGGATCGGTGACGATGAGGACCGGTTCGCTTTTGGCGGCGGCGGGCGCCGTGACGCTGCCCGCTTTCGGCGTGCCTGCGGGCGCTGCGGTCGCCGAAGTGCCGTGACTCGGCGCGGGTGCGGCGCGTTTTTCGACCGAGGCGGGCGCCGGGCTCGGTCGCGCGCTGCAACCCGCGAGCGCGAGCACCAGACACGAGAGGCTTACCCCCCGCCGCGCCGTCATGCGCTTCGCGCCGCGAGCTGGCCGCAAGCGGCCGCGACGTCAGAGCCGCCGCTGTAGCGCTTGTGCGTGAACGCCCCCTCGGCGTGCATCACCGCGCGAAAGTGCGCTTCGTCGGCGGCGGGCGCGCGGCGGAAAGGATCGCTCACGTCATCGGTAATGCGGTTGTACGGGATCACGCTGATGCGCGGCGAGCGACCGGTGTCGGCACGAAAGCGCGCCGCGAGCGCCGAGAGCGCTCGCGCGTCGGCGTCCGCGTCGTTCACGCCCGCGAGTAGCGTGACCGCCCACAGCGGCGCGAGCCCCGTCGTACGCGCATGCTCGACGCCGGCTGCGAACGTCTCCTCGAGCGGGTGCGCGCCGTCCACCGGCATCAAGCGCACGCGGGCGCCGGGCCGAGCAGTGCCGATCGACCAGGCTAGGCGCACCTTCGGCAATTCGCGGGCGATCCGGCGGATGCCGGCGGGGAGCCCCGCCGTCGAGATCGTGATCTTGCGGGCGTCGATCGCCCCCGCGCTCGGGTCCGTCAGCACGCGAACGGCCGCGATCACGCGGTCGAGGTTGGCGAGCGGCTCGCCCATGCCCTGGAACACGATGCCGTGCACGCGCTCGCCCCGCGCGGCATCGAGCGTCCGTTTCACCACCCGCACCTGCTCGACGATCTCCCAGACTTCCAGGTTCCGGAGCAACCCGAGCCGGCCGGTTGCGCAGAACGAACAGGCGAGCGCGCAGCCGATCTGCGAGCTCACGCACACGCTGAAGCGGCCCGGTTTCTCGAGCGGGATCCGCACCGTCTCGACCAGGCGTTCGTCCGAGGTGCGAAGGACGAATTTCATGAACGGATCGAGCTGGCTTTTCGCCGTGTCCACGACGGTAAGGGCCGGCACCGCGCCGTGAGCGAGCGCGGCCTCTCGCGCCAGGCGCCGCACACCGGAATTCGGCACGCCGGGAGCCTCGTCGCGGTGGACGGCGGCGACGATGCGGCGCGCTTCCTCGAGGCGGATCGCCGGGACCCGGAGCGAAAGCTCCTCAGGGGTCACGCCCTGGAGCGCGATCTCGTGGGACACGAGAGGCGTCGTAGCAAACCTTTCCAGCCTGCGCTCGCACGGAGTAGACTGGATCCGTTTTGGGACGTGACGACTGGGACGAAATCTACGCGCGACCCACCATAGGGCGCGTCCTCGAGGACCATGGGATGCACGCTTCGACCGCTTTCCTGATCGCGTTCTTCACCTCCGTGCTGACGGCTTCGGGCACCGTCTACGTGTTCGAGCGCTACAACGTGCTCGGCAAGCCCGCGCCGGTCGCCGAGACCGTGGTGCCCGATCTTCGCGGCTTCACCGAAGCGGACGCGCGCACCAACACGCAGTCGTCGAACCTGACGCTGCTCGTCGCCGCGCGGGAGCCGAGCGCAGAGGCGAAGCCCGGCACCGTGATCCGTCAGTCGATCCCCGCCGGCCAGCGCGTTCCCCGGCAGCACCCGGTGAGCGTCGTCATCGCCGACGCGTTGCCGAAGATCCCCGACCTCAAAGGTCTCACCGTCGCCGACGCGACGAAGAAGCTCGAGGATCTCGGCTACAAGTTCGTCGCGGGCGCACCGATCGCGGACGCGACGGTCCCCGCCGGTCAGGTCATCCGCCAGGACCCGGCGGCGGACACCGCGGCCGAGAAGGGGAAGTCGGTGACGGTGCAGGTCTCCTCGGGGCCGGGTGAGGTTGCGGTGCCGAAATTGGCCGGCTTGGGCGTCCCGATCGCCAAGAAGAAGCTCGAAGAGCTCGGGCTCGAGCTCACCATCCGCTGGGTCTCGCTCGCCGAAACGCCGACCGCCATCGTCCTGAACCAGAAGCCGCCGCCGAACGAGAAGGTGAAGCCCGGCTCGAAGGTCGAGGTGGTCGTGAATAGCTCTCAGTAAGGGGGGCGATTCACTGAATCGCCGAAGAGGGGGCCCGGGAAGCGCCGTGATCTCGCGAGGTTCGCGTTTTTCGGCGTTTTTGCCACGCCGGGACTGAGCCGTTTCCGCTGTCGTGGTAAACTGATCGGTCTGTGAGCTCGTTTCCCGAGATGTTCGATCCGTACGCGTCGTTCCAACGACCGGCGAGCTTCCGGCCGGCGCCACGCGGCTACTACGTGGTGAAGCAGCTCCTGATCGTCGGGGCCGTCGCCGGCAGTCTGGTCGCGCTCTACCGGAACGATGTCTTCCGCGACCTCGCACGCAAGATCGGGCAGGAGCACCGCTACCTCACCGTGGAGACGCTCCTCGTCGGCACGCCGGGGTGGGGCACACCGCGCTCGATGGAGCCGGTGCTCGCCGGTAAGGACCCCGCGCCACCGCCCGCGCCTGCCGCCGAACCCGCGCCGGTTGCTGCAGTACCGGTTGAGGCGCCCCCACCCGCAGCGCGTCCGGCGCCTCCTCCCGCCGCGCCCGCTGCCCCCGCTGCTCCCGCTGCTCCGATCGTTGCCGGAGCGGCCGCGCCCGATGCAGCGAGCGCACTCATTCCGGTGCCTGTTGCCGCTCTCGGGCCGGCGTTCGATCCGTTGAAGCCGGTCTCGCTCGACTCGCTCCCCGTCGCGGGCGGTGCGCCGAAGGCGATCTCGCTCGACGCGCTTCCGGCGCCGGCGCGAGCCCCCGCTCCGTCCCGCCCCGCTGCGGCCCCGAACGGGCGCGCGATGCACGTCTCGCTCGACGAACCGTCGAAGCCCGCTGCAGCGAAGCCCGTCGCCGCGAAGCCCGCACCGCCGCCGAAGCCCGCCGAGCCGGAACGTCCGAAGGCGACTGAAGCGCGAACGACCGACAATCCGCTCACCGCCGCCATCCGCGGCGCCGTCCGTGCACGCCCGCCGACGAACGACGTCCCGCAGTAGGCGCAGCGCGCGACCTGGCGCTTCAGAAATCCAGCCACCAGCCGCAGCCGATCGTCTCGGTCTGATCGCGGTAAAATTCACCGAGCTTCGAGCGGCCGTGCTCGTATTGCCCGAAGACGCCGTAGCGCCGGCCGGTTCCCTTGCGCTCGTACAAAAGGCCCAGCTGGACGGTCGTAGTCGGTCGGAAGTTCAATTCCTCCCAGAAGGTGAGGTCGACGGCGGCGTAGAGACGGTGAAAACGGAGCTCGAGCCCGCTCTCGGTTCGCCACGGCTTGAGCTCGTCGTTCCCGAGGTGAAAGGCATAACCGACCTCGGTGTACACGCGCGCATGCTCCGAAGGATCGACCATCATGCCGAGCACCACCTCTTCGCGGGTGTAGTTGATCCGCCGACGCCCGGTCTTTTCGATGTACTCGTCATCGAGGTGGGCCGAATCGTGTTGATAGGCAAGCTTGGCAGCGAGTTCGTCGAACGCGCGGAGCGTCGCGCTGAGTCCGAAGTAGCCGTCCCAACCGATCCCGTCGAGCGACTCCGTGGGATCGAACTGATTGAGTACGCCGGCGTGGGCGTTCAACTGAAGGCCCCTCTCGGGCTCCCGCTCCGAGTGCAACCGAACGAGCCCGTAGTTCCCCCCCACCGTGAACTCGTAGAGAAAGCTTCCGGTTTGCGGCGTGTCGCTGTGGATCACGTGGACCGTGAGCGCCTTCATCATGGGCTCTCGCGGGTTGGCCAGATACCGAGGATAGAGCTGACTTCCCGGCAGGAGCGTCAGCCGGTGTTTCGCGTCGAGGTGCACCGTGGGCCCGTGGACGAGCGACGGCTCCGCTCCCCGGGGTGCCGTGCCGACCTCGCCATGCGCGAGAGCGCTCGTCGTGAGCCCGATGAGTGGCACGGCTGCGAGCAGGCGCACTGGCACATGGTGACACAGTGCGGACGGCGCGAGCCCCGGGGAAATGGCGGAAAATACAGCCTGTCGCTTGGATCGGGTCTTGCTTTAGTCTGAGTCTGTGTCGAGCCCGGTCCTGCCCACGCCCACGACCCGCGGCCCCGATCCGCTCGACCCCGACGCGCGCCGGCGCCTGATGGAGGCGGAGCGTCCCCGGAGCCTCAAACTCGCGCCGGTGGCGGCGCCCGGCAAGCGCAACTTGCCGCTCGCGCCGACGGTACGTGCGGTGGACGCGGTGCGCCCGATCTACGCGGTGTGGGAGCTCACGCTCGCTTGCGATCTTGCTTGTCGCCACTGCGGTTCGCGGGCGGGGAAAGCGCGCCCCGACGAGCTCTCCACCGACGAGTGCCTCGACCTCGTGCGACAGCTCGCCGAACTCGGCGTGAAAGAAGTGTCGTTGATCGGCGGCGAGGCGTACTTGCGCGACGACTGGATCCTCGTCATCGAAGCGATCCGGCGTCACGGCATGCTGGCGAACCTGACGACCGGTGGCCGCGGCATGACACCGGAGCGTGCTCGTGCGGCGTACGCCGCGGGCCTTCGCGATGCGTCGATATCGCTCGACGGGCTCGAGGCGACACACGATCGGCTGCGCGGCGTTCCCGGCTCGTTCCGCTCGGCACTCGCCGCGATGGAGAACCTTCGCGCCGCCGGTGTCACGATCAACAACAACACCCAGGTCAATCGGCTCACGATGCCGGATCTTCCCGAGCTCCTCGAGCTCATGATCGAGCGCGGTTCACGCGCCTGGCAGATCCAGCTCACGGTCCCGATGGGCCGCGTGGTGGACGAGCCCGACATCCTGCTCCAGCCCTACGATCTGCTGGACCTCTTCCCGATCATCCCGAGGCTCAAAGCGCGCGCCGATCAGGCAGGTTTTTTCATCTGGCGGGGCAACAGCCTCGGCTACTTCGGCCCCTACGAGAGCCTGATCTCGAGCTGGATGCCGGATTCGCACGGCACCGGATGTGGCGCCGGTCGCACGATCATGGGCATCGAGGCCAACGGCATCATCAAGGGCTGCCCCTCACTCACGACCGACAAGTGGGCGTCGGGGAACATTCGCGACGCGTCGCTCAAGGACATCTGGGAGCGCGGCGGCCCCATTCGCTACACGCGCGACCGCACGGTCGACGACCTCTGGGGATTCTGCCGGAGCTGCTACTACGCCGACACCTGCCGCGCCGGCTGCACGTGGATGACCGAGACGCTGCTCGGAAAGCCCGGGAACAACCCGTTCTGTCACCACCGGGCGCTCGAGATGCAGAAAGCCGGCAAGCGTGAACGGGTCGAACGGGTCGAGGAAGCGTCAGGCAAGCCGTTCGACGCCGGGCGTTTTCGATTGGTGGTCGAAGAAATCTCGGAGGCGAGCGCGCCGGCCCCGGCGGCTCGAGGTGAAACGTCATGAACAATCGCTATCTTCCCTGTCCGGACTGCAACCGGCACGTCCTCTCGCGTGCCACCGCTTGCCCGTTTTGCGGTGCTGCTCTCGACCCCGAGGAACGCGGCGCTGCACTGGCCATGGCGCGGCCGCGGATGAGCCGTGCAGCAATGGTCGTGTTCGGCACCACGCTCGCGACGTCGCTCGGCACCGCTTGCGGCGGTGATTCGGAAAGCGACTCGGAGGGGACGGCAGCCGGCGCAGGGATGCCGAACGCCGGTAAGGGCGGCGACGCCGGCAAGGGTGGCCAGATGAATACCGGCGGCGTAGGCGGAAGCTTCGGCGGCGTTGGAGGCGCCTACGGCGGGCCGCCGCCGTTCGGTGGCTCGGGCGGTTTGAGTGCGGGGAACGGCGGCAATGCCGGAATGGCAGGCCTCGGGGCCAACAGCGGCAACGGCGGCGTCGCGGGCACGCCGATGGGGCTGGGCGGCATCGGTGCTCCGTACGGCGCGCCGCCAGCCGGCTTCGGTGGCGTGATCGCGGCGGGAGGCGTCGGCGGTGACGGCATGGCGGGCGTCGGTAACGCCGGCACTGGCGGGCAGCTCGCTGGGTCCGGTGGCCTCGGCGTCGGTGGCGCGTACGGCGCGCCGCCCGCCGTGGGTGGCGCGGCCGGCGCGGCGAGCGGCGCCGCGGGTCAAGCGCAAGGCGGCGTCGCCGGTGAGACGTCGAACGGCGGCGCCTCGTCGGCGATGGGCGGTCAGGGTGGCCAGCCGAACACCGGCGGCAACGCGGGCGACGGGAGCGGCGGCGCTTAGAGCGGGGTGCGCGTTGGTGCGCCGCGCGCGAGCCACGCGCGGAGTGCGCCCGTTTCCAGTCCCACGCGCTCGAAGCCGGGTAGGACGAGATCGCGGAGCGCCCCGACGAGCGCGCGCTCGACGTCGTCCTCACGCGGCGCGCCATGACGGGTCAATTTCGGATCGGTCGGATACGGGCGCGGGGAGCGTCGCCACATGCCGAGGTTCGCCGCGAGGAGGCCGCCCAGCCAAGGCGTGAGGCGCCGCCGGTCCGAGGCCGAAAGCGCTGCGAGATGAGCCCAACCGATGCGGGCGTGGTCGATCTCGTCCGACAGGAGCTCGCGCACGGCTGCGCGCGCCAGCCCTGGTTGCGACTGCGCACGTGTGAGCTCGAGAAAGGCACTTGCCAGCGTTTCGTTGATTGCACAGTGGCCGACGACGTGCAGTGTCGCGCGGAGCGCTCCGGACGCACCGGCGTGCTCGGGTACCACCAGTTCGAGCCGTTCGGGTGGCTCGAGCTCTCGCCCGGCGAAGCGAGACGCGACGACCCTGGCGATCTCAGCGTGGCGATGCTCGTCCCCCACCGCGCGCTCCGCCAGGCGAGCGATGCTGGCGTCGGCACCGAGCTCGGCGAGCGAGCTTCGAATGACGACGAACGCGTCGGCAACTCGTCGTTCGCTTTGAGCGCGCGCCAGCCATACGGCGGCGAGTTCGTCGCGTTGTGGGTCGGACAGCCCATCGATCGTGGGGTCCGCGATGGGCAGCGGCCGACTCGTCAGCCGCCCACCCCAGCGTCCGACCGCTATTTCGTGGGTGGCCACCCGCAGCCTCCGTCGAAGAGCAGGCAGTCCGGTGAGCACGTGGCCGTGTGCACGAAGCATGGATCCAGGCAGCCTCCGTCGAGCAGGGGAGTGCAGTGCTCGATGCACCCCCCGTCCGGCAGCTTGCAGCGATCCTCGGCGACACTTGCTTGCTCGGGCTTGGCGCCGTCTTCGCTGTCAGCGCTCGCGCAGCCCGGGACGACCGATCCGAGTGCCGCTCCGACCACGACGACGGCGTGAAAGAGGCGCGTGCTCACGGTCGCACGCTCACCACGCCGAGAACGCCGCCCAGGGCTGGTTGCCCGCGCTCGTCTGAATGCAGTATCCATGGTTGCGCTGGGTCGGGAGCGGGTACGTCCAGTTCCCGCCGTTGCACGGCATCACGACGCCGTTCACGGTGAGCTGACGTCCGCTGGCGAAGCTCGAGCAGGTCCCCGAAAGGAGCTCCGACGTTGTCTCGTGGCAACTGGCGGCTGCGCCGAGCGCTCCGGATTGGAACGTTTGACCGTCCGGCACGGTGAACGAAACTGGGTTCGGACACAGGCCGGAGCAAGGGGAGCCGCTGTGACCGTGTTCGCCACCCTGGCAAGCGGCGAGGCACTGCGGGAGCTGAGCGAGGCACGCTGCCTCGTTGCCGGCGTGTCCGAGGTCGTGGCAGGTGGTTGCGTCGGGCGTCCCGATGTCGTGGCAGAGCTCCGCGAATTGCGCGCACGCGGTCATCGGAAACGAATGCCACTGCGTCGGGTTCGTCGGCGGAGGGGCCGCCGCCGTCGCCTGATGGAGCACGTCCGCCATGTAGAGTTGTCCCTGGTAGAGCACGCGATCGCCGACGGCATAGATGATCTGGGGCTGCCAGGTGCCGTCGTTGTTGTTCACCCGCTCCCACAGATCGAAACGAGCGGTGGGGGGCTGGCTCGCTTGCGAGGTGTGCGCCACGCGAACGCGGTAGTTCACGTTCTGATGAGCGATAACCGTGCCCGCCGTGTAGCTCTTGCCCGATGCCCAGGCGTTCACGATCGGAAGCTTCCGCATCATGTCGTTGTCTTCGTGACCGAGGACGTGGCAATGCCAGAGGTATCCGGGCCCCGTCGTCGGATCGATCGGGAACAGGTTCTGGCCGGGTTGGACGCCGCCGCTCGCCGCCTCCTGAGGTGCCCAGCGCGCGACGATGCGCGTGAGCTGGTTGCCGGGGGCGCGTACGGTGTCCTTCCAACCAGTCTCGTAGGGTAACGCCGGGGCCGCGTTGCCGAGCAGGTACGGCGTGGGATCCACGACGATCGGTCGTGACACCGGGCGGTGACCGTTGAGCAAGCGCCATCGCTCGAGGTAGGCCGCCGTGTCGATGTTCTGCCGGCTCACGACCTGAAACTCGATCAGGTGCAGGTGGATCTGGTGACCGCCTCCGCCGATGTTGATGAGGTCCCACTGATCCGTGGATCCGACCAGGGGAAACTCGAGCGTGGGTGCCGTGAAGTCGAGACCGTCGGTCGCGCGGACCGTGTTTTGCGCCGCGTCGGTGATGTTGTGAAAGGTCTTGATGCGCGTCGGAGCATTCGGCGTCAACGTCGGCCGTGGCGGGAACAGTGCGGGAGACAGAGCGGGTGGCGGGACTGGGGTCGTGTTCTGAACGGTGAAGCGCATCACCGTCCCGACATTGGCCGGGTCGGCTCCGGCGTTGATCATGGTTATCTCGGTACCGGGTGCGAAGCCCGAGAAGTCGACCAGGAGATCGGCGCGCTCGGTGATACCGAGGATGACCTGGTTCACGACCTGCGGTGCCGGCAGGTAGCCTCCGTCGGAACCGATGATGGTGAACGGGATCGGCGTCCCGGCGTTGGTGAACTGGAACGTCCAGGTGCGGCCGTTTCCGGCCGCGAGCGTACGGAACCGATACTGGCGTCGTTCGACGTTGAGGTTCGGCCAGACCTTACCGTTGACGAGCACGGTGTTCGCGTTGTCACCCGCTTGCCAATAGGCGTTGCCCGGGTTGGTGCTGGTCCTCGGGAAGGCGAGCTCGCCGTCGGTGAAGAAGCCGCGGTCGAAGACGGTCAGGGGGATTTCAAAGGCGCCGCTCGGTAGCGGGGACGACGCCTGATCGAGCGGGCTGTTGGGATCACGGATGTAGTAGGCGGCGCCGACGAGCCCTGCGTACACACCGAGCCTGGTCATACCCATCGTGTGATCGTGGTAAAAAAGCTGTGTTCCGGGCTGCTGGTTGGGCATGTCGTAGTCCTGGCTCACGAAGCTCGGTCCCTTGTGGAGGGCGTTCGGCGTGAACCACTGCTCCGCCGTGCCATCGAAGTCCGTCTTCACGACCAAGCCGTGATTGTGCGTCGCCCCTGGTACCGGATACTGCGCGTTCGCGTAGCCACCAGGGAACGGCAGAAAGGGCGGACTCGGCGGTTCCATGCACTGGGGATTGGCGAAGTGGATCGTCGGATCCACCGGTAGGAAATGCGGCTGAAGGATCTCGTTGCGCCACTTCAACGTGGTCGGGATGCCTCGTACGTTGTCGAACACCGAGCCCGGCACGCTGCGGACGAATTCCGTCTGCGACGAGCCCGGGATTTTCACCTGCCCGCCGTAGGCGAGCACGGTGGTCGTGGGGAACCCGGGCGGCAGCATTTGCACCTGGGTCTGCGCGCTCGCAACCGTGTATTCATGGCGCACGACCTGGCCGCCGCTCGAGATCAGCGTCGGTGCGAACGTCCTCGGAATCGGCAATTGATGCGCGAATTTCGGGATCGCCGCGGGATTCAGCGGCACCTGATTCGCCGACGGTGGTCCGGCCTTGTCCTGCGATCTGCCGGTGGGTTCGTCGCTCGACGATGCACAGCTGAGTAGCCACGCGAGGGGTACGATTCCGATCAGGCCCGCCTGGGCGAACAGAAATGCTCTCATAATCGGTCTCCCGAGGTTGTGTGGCAACAAGGGCCACGACCGGGGTCATGCGACCAGCTCGCAAGCTACGCGCGCCGCCGGTACCTCGCGAGTCATGGAATCTCGGACACCACGCGGCGCGTGTCGCGATCGTCCGCTTCGCGTCTCAGCACGCAGCGAGGAAGCGATGAAAATCGACGACGGCGTCCGCCTTACTGGACCCGCCTGCTTTCTTCCCCATCCGGCGCCAGTGTTCGTACACCGTTGCTTCCGCGCAGCCGCAGGAGCACGCAATCTGCTTGTCGTTCTCGCCGCTCAGGTAGAGGCGTAAGATCACGCACTGCTGACGGCTCAGGCTGCGGTGCTTCGCGTAACGCTCGATCGTCGATTCGAGACCGATTCCTGGGTTCGGTGCAGACGTGGGGGCCGGTGTGTGATCCCGAATGGCGCGTCGAAAAAGCTCCAGCGCGAGGTCCGCGAGCGCCAGTGTACCGACCGGTTTCGGGAGAGACGGAACGCCGGCGCACAGGAGCTCTGCCGCGCGTTCCCCGGGCAGGGCCGAGGCCAGTGCCACCATGGCGGCCTGCGGAAAGATCGCGCGGATCGCGGATATCACGTCCTTTTCGGCGATCGCTGCGAGTTCGAGGTCGACGAAGACCACGTCAGGCGCGCTGAACGAGTGCTGACTTTGCAGATCGGACAGGGTGTGCGCGCGTTCCATCCGGATCCCGCGCCGGCGGAGTGCGTTCGGTGCGAGGCCCACGGCCTCTTCTGCCGCGACGAGCAGCACCCGAACCTTCCCCTCGCGTGAGCGCGAAGGCGCGCCGCTCGTCAGCTCTTGCGGAAAGGCATGAGGCACGACGATGTCTTCGAGGGTTGCCATGGGTCCTCCCTTCGCGCTTCCCTCACGAGGCGCGGCATTAAGTGTCGACCGGGGGGCCTCAGATCAGGCAGTAATTCATCGAATGGCGGCTGGGCGCGTCTCGCGACACGCGTGCTCCGCGCGAGCAGGGGAATTGCGCACGGGTGTTACGCCGAGCTTCGACCGATCACTTCGACCGACGCCCTGGCGGGTCGACCCGCGGTGCACCGGTCTACTCGGTGATGCGCGGTCGTCGCCGCCGCCAAAGGCGCAAGAGCAGCAGCGCTGGGAAAAAAGCCACGCCGGCGGCACGGTAGCCGGTTTCGGCCGAGCTCTGGACCATGAACACGCTCGGGATGTCCCCCTCGAACGGGGTATCGAACTCGGCGTCCGCCGTCAGGGCGCTTCGCGGGAGCACCGTGCTGAGACGAGTGACCGTCGAGCCGGTGAAGAGTCGCGTCAGGGACGAAGACGGGAGTTCGCTGACCGGCGTGCTCGACTCGATCACGAACGCTCGATTGCCGCTTGCCTCGACGGCACTTCGCACGGCCTGGGCGTAGCCACCGTGGCGGAGGATCTCGGGATTGAGACTGTGGAGGGTGAGCGCCCTGAACGGCTCCGACGGACCGGTTGTCTCGTTGGCCACGACGAAGGCCGTGAACGCCACGGTCGCCGGCGCTCCGAGGCTCGCGAACCGAAGCGACAGACCACGATGATCGCCCGTCATTGTGAAGTGGACACCGATGCTCGACGGAGCGTCCGTCACCGCATCGTTGCGGCGAATGGCGATGAAGAAGCCGCCGTTGTAGCCTTCGGAATACTGGGCGATCATCGCCTCGTCGGCTGCACCGACGCTAAAGCCGTTTTCTCCGAGCCAAGTGCTCACGGCGTCCGGGGTACCGGCGAGAGTGACCGCCGTCACCGGTCCGATGTTGACCGGCGCGCTTGCTCGGACGCCGGGTTGCTCGCCGTTCTTGTCCCCCCCGACCGCCGCGCCTCCGCAGCTGCAGCCCCCCGAGCTCTCCTGTTGCGAGACGATCCTCGGCGCCGTCGCCTCGTCGAGCTGGTCGATCTCGGCCGCCGAGACCGGGTTCACGTCGAGCGTCGGCTGCGAGGGCACAGGGAGCAGGGCGCCGTACGCCTCGGTCGTTTTCGGGACGCCGAGTTGCACCACGACGTCGGTCGTCGTCAGGCCGCCGGCAGCGCCCTCGTTGACGGCAAGGATGACGCGCTGCGCGTTGGAGCCCACGCTGCCGTCCTGCGACGTGGTCACCACCCCGCCCGCGCCGCAGGCTTCCACCGCTCGAGGCGCCGCGACCCCCGACACCGCTACCCCTAACACCACCCAAGCTCGGATTTTCATAAGTTACCTCCGCGCTCGATAGCCTGACATGCCGGCGCGCTTCGGCCAGCGCGCGCCGCGCTGGAGCGCATCTCAGGGGCAGGACGAAAAACCGTCACTGGGGCCGAAAAGTATCTGACCTTGCGCGGGGAGGGTCAGCTCGGCAACTGCCTGTCCGTAGGTCACCGTGTACGTGCCGGCCGCGATCGGTGCGGACTCGCAGTCAGCGTTGAGCGATCCGCAGTCGTCCGTGCAGGAACCACCTTCTCTCACGACCTCGGCGTGGCTGCCGACGCGGATCTCCCCGTCTACGAGCTTGATCCCGCAGACTGTATTTTCCGGGTGGTCGCAGCTCGACGACAGACAGGTCGGAAACGTGACCCTCGCCTTCACGCTTTCGGTGGGTGTCGACGTGAAGCAGATCGTTCCCACATTGTCGAAGTAGCTGCGGTCCTCGCCGTCGCAGGCAAGGAGCAAGCCGAGGGCAATCAGGATCGGGAACCTGTTCATCGTCGGCTCTACAGCAGTAGCACGCCGCGAAGGCCCAGGAAGAGCCACGCATGCGTCGACCCGTTGCGCACGTCCTCTGGGGTGCTCCCCTCGATCCCGCAGTCGCCATGGCATGACCTCGTGAACTCGCCGTACTCCGACACGGTGATGCCGAGAAAAGGGCCGGCAAGAAAGTGTTCGGCCACGCGATAGTCGAGGCCGGCTTGGAAGTTCACGTACTCCATCCCGTCCGCATCGATCGTGCTCGTTGTCGACTCGGGACCGGACAACGTGGAAAGCGTGAAATCGAAGAACTCGTGGCCGATGCCGGTGGCGATCCAGGGATCGAGATCGCGGCTCGGCGTGAAGTGATAGCCGAGCTGAAAACCTATCCGGTGGCTGCGCGCGTAGCACGACACGTCGACGGGCTCGCCGGTCACGGAAACTTCGAGCAGGTCGCAGGCCTCCCGGAGGCGGCTGCCGAGGAGCCCGAACCCATACGAATAGTAAAGACCGAAGGCGACGTGCCCGTTGATCCGCGCTCCGACGTCCACCCAGATCGGGATCTGGCCCGCGATGAAATCGTTCAGCTTCGCGTCGGCATCCCCTGTGGCCCTGCCGATGGGGATGCCGTACCCCGTGCGAACACCGATCTCCAATCTCGACCAGCGTTCGGGCTGTGGCGGGACCGTCCCGGGTTGGGGGTCGCCTTCGACGTCCGCTCGCGCGGTGCCCGGACAACCCATCGAGACGAGGACGGTGAGCAGTGCGAACCCGACCCTCCACCGACTCTTCACGCTGCGTTCTCCTCTCGCCCGAACGCATCGAGTGTAGCAGAGCCCTTCGCTTCCTAGACTCCGTTCGCCTTGAACCAGGCGCGCATCCGCTTCCAACCGTCGGCGGCGGCTGCCGGATCGTAACTCGGGCGGTAGTCGGCGAGAAACGCGTGGCCCGCCTTCGGGTAAACCTGAAAGCGCGAGGCTTTCGACGCTTTCGAACCGGTGGCGAGCGCCTTCTTCATGTCCTCGACCGTTGTCAGCGGGATGCCCTGGTCCTGACCACCGTAGAGCCCGAGCACCGGCGCGTTTAGTGCTCCGGCGACCTCGAGCGGCTGGCGCGGACGGCGGTCGTCCTTGTCGCCGACGAGCCGGCCGTACCAGGCGACGCCGGCTTTCAGTGCCGTGCTGTGCGCGGCGTAGAGCCAGGTGATGCGGCCACCCCAACAAAAGCCCGTGATCGCGAGCTTGGTCGCGTCCACCCCGTCGATGCCCTTCGCGAACGCGACGGCGGCGTCGAGATCGGCGAGCACCTGCGCATCGGGCACCTTGTCGACCACGGTGCGGATCTGCGGGATGTCGCTGAGCTTCGACACGTCGCCCTGGCGAAAGTAGAGCTCCGGCGCGATCGCGAAGTAGCCCTCTTTGGCGAGCCGCCGGCACACGTCCCGGATGTGCTCGTGGACGCCGAAGATTTCCTGCACGACGAGCACCACGGCGAGCTTCTTCGTGCCGCGCTTCTTCGCGTCGGGCATTGCCCGGTAGGCGGGAAGATCGCCGCCCATCGTCGGGACTTTGACGCCGCCCGCCTCGAGCCCGTCCGCGCTGGTCGTGATCGTTTCGGCCGACACCGGCTGCACCGCCAGCGCGAACCCGCCGCCGATCGCACCCGCGAGCACCGCACGGCGCGAAGCGAGAGCATCGACGCTGGACCCGTTCTTCCCGCGATTCACGGCGCGAGTATGGCGCCACGCTGCCCCAACGTCGAGCTACGGCAGCCGCCCGCCGGCGAGCATGGCGAGGAGCGGCGCAAATGTACGCTCTGCGCCGGTGACGGTCAGGTGATTGCCGTCGCGGTAAAAAATGTGGTCCCGGTCACGAGCGTAGCAGTACCTCGCGTCACAGAGCGTCCAGCGCCCGTCGAACACCGCGAGCCGGGGATGCCTCGCTTGGAGCTGGGCCACGACGGCGAGGTGGCCGCGCTCTTGCTCCTCGACGACGCTGCGGGGCTTGCCGCACGGTGAGAGTGCGCGCTGCGAGCTCAGCGACAGGGGTCTCTCCTCGCAACGTGAAGGTGAGATCCGTAGCTCTGGGTTATCCAGAACGAGAATGGGCGTCCGGCCCAGGGCCTCGACGCGGGATAGGGTTTGGTCGAGGCCGTCGCGATAGAACTGGGCGGGGGACTCGATGCGCGTTCCGAGGGGGCGCACCGTATATCCGGTATCGGTGGTCAGGACCCCGTCGCTGAGCTTCGCTGCCAGCCAGCGCGTCGGCCGCTCGACGATGAGAACGTGGCGAATCGACTTCGTTCGTTCAATCAGCTCGAGAGCGCCACGTGCCGACGCATCGCACCTGAGGTCGGTGCCGGTTTCGTGAACGACGTCGTAGCCGGCGAATGGTACACAACCGGGTTGGGCCAAGAGCAGCGCGCGCGCCGAGAGCCGCTTCCGGAACACCGGTTCGAAAGCAACCATGGCATGGCTGTCCCCGACGAAGGCAAGAGTCGGCGCCGGATCGTTGGCGACGCAGTGACGGACGCCGGGGTCCATGCCGAACAGCGCGGCGCAGTTGTTGCGGAGCTCCTGCTGGTACCGCCACGACAGGTCCTCGGGCGCGCGGCGGTCGATCGCGCGCTTCGGCAAGCCACCAGCCGCGTAGACGCCATAACCGATGCTGCCGACCGCCAGCATCGAACCGACGAGCAGGACTGGCGTGAGCCTGCGCTGCCGGCCGTAGCGGAGAGGGCTCTCCACGAAGCGGTACGAGAGAGCCGACAACGCGAACGTCGAAAGCAAGGCACCGAGCACGAACTCGCCGCGGGGCGTGCCGGAGCCCATGATGGTGACGAAGCTCAGCAAGAGCCAGTGCCAGAGGTAGAGTCCGTAACTGATCCTGCCAACGCCGACCAGCAAGCGGCTGGCGAGTAAGCCCCTGTTGGCGATGGCATCCTCGCCCGCGACGATGAGCGCAAGCGTGCCGCACGTGGGTAGCAAGGTCGCGACGCCGGGCCACACGCTCTGCCCGTCGAACACGAGCGCGGAGCCGAGCACGGTCAAGAGGCCCCCGAGAGACAGGCTCGTCCGGATCGGCCCGCTCAGGCGAATTGCAGCCGGAAGTTGCTCGTTCGCCGCGCCGATACCGAACAGCGCGGCCGTCGCGCCAAGGAGGAGCTCCCAGACGCGCGTGTGCGGAAGGAAGAACGCGTGGGCGCGGTCGTGTCCCGCGATCCGTTGCGCGAGCAAGAACGAGACCGCGAGAAGGCCTACGACGAGGCCGCGTCGCCAGCGGATGTTGCGCTTGCCGAGCAGCATCACCGCTGGGAACAGAAGGTAGAACTGCTCTTCGACGGCGAGCGACCAGAGGTGCCTCAACGGCTTCGTGTCGCCCGCCGGATCGAAGTAGCCGCTCTCCACGAATTGCGCGGCGTTGGCGACGAAGGCCGCCCCGGCGGCCGCGTGCTTGGCGAGCTCGCGATACTCCGCGTAGAAAAGCACGAAGTACCCGAGGGCGAGACCCGTGAGCAGCACGGCCAGGAGCGCGGGGAAAAGACGTTGCACCCGACGCCGGTAGAAGTGAACGACACTCAGGTGTCCCGTTTGCTCGAGCTCACGCTCGAGCAGCCGAGCGATCACGAAACCGGAGATGACGAAAAAGACGTCGACGCCTGCGAACCCGCCCGGGAACACCCCGGGAGCGAAGTGAAAGCCGATCACGAGCAGGACGGCGACCCCCCTCAGGCCGTCGATGTCGTCGCGATGGCCAGGCCCGCGCAAGCCCAGCCATTAGAGCACGACTCGCCTCCTGCCGCGCTTAGCCGCGCGGCGTCAGCGTGACGATCGGGATGCCCTCAGTGCTGGCCGAGCACCGACGGCGCTGCGGCCACGGCGTCCTGGACAAAGGCGAGCATCTCGTCGTTCAGCACGGCGTAGGCGCCGCCGAGCCCGCAATTTCTCGCTATCGAGCCTTCGCCAGCGAAGCTCACGCCGTAGACCGTGAGGTCCTGAGCCGTGGTACCGCGGAGCAGCGGACCGCCGGAGTCGCCCCAGCAGCTCAGGGCGTCGCCCGGCAGACCGCCCGCGAGTAGCTCGTAGCCTGGCTCGAGCGCGTACGTCCCGGGGGCCCACCAGAGGGCCTCCTCTTCGGGGCTCGGCGTCGCGAGCGACGCGTCCGTCCAGTACCAAGTGTCGAACGCGTCATAGTCGTCGTTGAACAAGAGCGGGTACCAATCACCCGAGAGGGCGCGGCCGGTCACGGTGCCGACGAGCTTGTTCCCCACGGTGAACTGCTCGGTCTGGCCATAACCTGCGATCGTGAATTGACCCCCGGCCATCGACGCGTCGAAGCGTCCGAGCTTGGCGGGGACGACGTTCTTCGGCGCCTGGTCGAGGTACAGGACGGCGATGTCGCGGCCGCCGTCGCCGAGCAAGCCCGGGTGGGTGGGGCTCGGGGGCGCGATGACGTACGCCTTGATCTTCACCTTCTGCTCGGGCTTCGCCACGCCCGCCCCGAAAGCGACGAAGTTGTTGAAGCCCGGGAAGGGAAGGAAGTGCCAACCGGGGCCGCCTTCGACGCAGTGGCGCGCCGTAAGGAACACCTGAGGCGCGATCAGCGTCCCACTGCAGCTGAAATCCTGGATCTTTGCGGGCGCGAACTTGAAGATGATGGCCCCGACCGCGGCGAGCGCGGGGTCGTTCGTCGGCGTGCCGTCGACGATGCTTTGCTCGAGGGAACCTTCGGCTTCCTGATCAGGCGCTGCCGAGCAGGCGCCGAGCACGCTCAGCGCGAGTGCGATTCCAACCAAACCTTGCTGCTTGTTCATGTTCATGCGCAGCCCGATAACGGACACGGCGCTCGGCTTCAAGCGGGATCGGTTTCAGCCTCGCGAACGTTTCCTGATCGTCGTCGCGAGCAGCTTTGCAAACCATAGGTGCCGACGGACATCGCGTGCGGGAGGCGTTGAACGACAACGTGGCGACCGCCGAGGCGCCGGCAGTCCCCTCACAGAAGTCGTATTACCCCTCACAGAAGTCGTCTCAATTTGGAGCGGAACGGCGGGTGACCTGGTGTGCGTACAGGTGCGGTATTCCCGCAAGATTTGCGCGTAGGGCCTAACGACGCGGCCCCGCTGATCCGTTCCCTGCGCATACTAGTTTGCACCGTGCCGATCTTGCCACCCTCCACCTCTTGTCGACGCCACGAGGATCACTCCTCGGCGTCGCTCTTGGTGCTCTCCTAGCGGCGTGTTCGAGCGGTAGCGACAGGGCTCTGGTGGGAGGCTCGGGTGGCATGCCCCTCCGCCCCGTGCCGACGGTGGAGACGTGCGATCCCGGAGCCGCGCGCGAGTGCGGGATCAAGCTCGACGAGCGACAAGGTATCGTCACCTGCTACACCGGCACACAGACCTGCGACGACGGCCGTTGGAGCGCCTGTGGAAACGGCAGCATCACGACCAAGGCGTTGCCCGCGAGCGCGCCGGCGGGTGGGTTTCGCCCGCTTGGCCTGAGCAGTCCAGTCGCGTGCGAAGACAACCCGTGCGATCCGGGCTGCCAGGTGTTCGAGGAGGAGCCGCCCGATCCCGTCGTGACCCCGATCACCGGGACGACCTACGACTGGGAGGTCGGTTCCCTCGCCGGCATGCCGAACGGGCTCGTGAAGAAAGGCCTGACCGAGCCGTGCGAGACTGGGTACGACTGCCAGTTCAACATGTACTGCGAGGCGCCGAGCGCCGGGAGTTGCGAGCACGGCGTTTGCGAGGAGGGCGCGGAGCTCGAAGACGGGTGCAGCGACTGCGTCACGGCGGTCTGCGATCAGAACCCGCTCTGCTGCGTGTACACCCCGGAGGTCGATACCTGCGAGCACGATCCCTGCGAGCGCGGCGACGACATGAACAACGGCTGCAACTCGTGCGTTTCGCAGATCTGCGCCGTGCATCCACACTGCTGCACGAACGGGAACACGTGGGACGCCACTTGCGTGGCGGCTGTCTCGACCATCTGCGGCAATACTTGCGAGTGCGCTGCCGGGACGACCGCCTACAACGGCCGCTGCTACCAGCACCAAACGACGACGCGCAAGCAAAGCCAGGCGCGGACGGCGTGCCAGGGGATCAGTGGCAGCAACGACTGGGACTTCGTTCGCATCGATAGCTCCGCCGAGAACACGCACGTTCGGACGTGGGGCAACACGAACAACGTCTGGATCGGCGTCTACGAAACCAGCACGAACAACATCTGGCGCTGGACGTACAACACGCCGAGCACCACCTGGAATCAGTCGACCAACACCGGCTTCTACGTCAACTGGAAGACGGGTGAACCCGGCAGCGACCAGTGCGGCATCATGCAGAGCGGGCAGGCCGGCAAATGGGACGGTGTGAACTGCAACAGCCAGTACGGCGCGGTCTGCGAAGGTCCCCCGGAGCGGATGGTCAAGGCGCCGGAGCCGCCCCACGAGTGGTCCGATGATTGCGTCGATCTGGTGGCGACCGCGTGCGACGCCACCTGCAGCACGAGCGATCCTTCGGACACAACGGGCAGCTGCACGCCCTGGTATCCCGGCGAAACGGACCCGAGCTGCGCGGGCATCGACCTTGCCCTCGGCGTGCCGTGCGACGGCGTGATCGCTGTTTGTAACCACGGCCAGACGGCTGCGCCCGCTGGCGTCCAGATCGTGCATTTCCCCGCCAACTCGATGCAGTTCCCGCTCACGAACCCGAGCCTGGCGCACCCGCAAGTGAAGCAGTGCACGACGGCCGAGCCCATCCCGCCCGGCGAGTGCATCAACGTGACGACCTGCCCGGGGCTCACCGGGAACCGGGAAATCATGGTGAACCCCGGCACCAGCGGCGTCACGGAGTGCAGCCAGCAAGACAATTGGTCGCTCTTCAGCGCCGGGACCGACTGCGGCGGGCCGGTCTGCGCGGGAGGGAGCAGCGAGGCGAGCATGATCAAGGTGCCGGTCGACATCATCGTGTCGATCGACAACTCGTTCAGCATGCAGGGCGAGATCCAATCGGTGCAGAGCCGCATCGCCACCGACCTGGCGGACATCATCGATGCGGCCGATATCGACTACCGCGTGATCATGGTGACGCGATACGGCAACGTGTACTCGCTCAACTACGACAGCGGCACGGCGACCGATTCCGCGTATTCGGTCTGCATCGGGAGCCCGATGAGCTCGCTCGACTGCCCGACGAGCTCGGGCGACACGACCCCTGCCGTCGCCAACACGCCGCCGAATTTCTACCACCACAGCACCGACATCGGCTCGAACAACATGTGGTGCCGTCTGCTCGAGTCGTACTCGGAGCCGGACCCGTACCCCGTCACCCGTGCCGGCTGGTCGTCCGTCGCGCCGAACGGCTGGGGAGCCTTCCTGCGCGAGGAGGCCTTCAAGGTCTTCGTCGGCATCACGGACGACGACCCGCTCGCGACCAACGCGACGTACACGCACGACGGGAACACGCTCGCCCGCGACTGCCCCAACATGCTGGGCAACGCGAACCACGACGGCACGAACGACCTCGCCGGCGCCCAGGACTTCGACGCAGCGTTGCGCACGCTTTCGCCGGCGCAGTTCGGCGCCGTGGGCGGGACCAGAAACTACGTCTGGTACAGCATCGCCGGCATGACGGGCGCCGAGGACGACCCGCTGACCCCGAGCGATCCGGTGGAGACCCGCTGCTGCCGCTTCGATCGCGGGGTGGACACGATCTGTCAGGGGACCCTCGGTACCGCGACGCAGAACGCCGCGAGCTCGAGTGTCGGCTACCAGCACCTCAGCATTCTGACAGGCGGCCTTCGCTACCCCTCTTGCTACCACGATAGCTTCGACGTGATCTTCAACGCCATCGCGGACGACGTCATCCGGACGGCGTCGGCGTCATGCGACCTCACCCTCGCCGGTGCTCCGTCGTTCGATCCGGATCTTGCGACGGTCGTGTACACGACGGTGGCGAACAACGGCAGCGACGTCAGCACCGACCTCACGCGCGTCGCCAGCGCCGGTGCCTGCGCCAACAACGCCTGGTACTACGACGACTCGAGCGGGACCTCGACCATCAAGCTTTGCCCGACGATCTGCGGCACGGTGCAGGCCGACACGAATGCCCGGGTGACGATGGAACTTGCCTGCGCCTCGGACGCCGAACCGACGACGGAGACGTTCGTCTACGCCAGCGTTTGCGACGCGGGCCAGGGCGCGCAGTGGATGGACCTCGGCTACGAAGGGTCGATCCCCGGCGACGGCAACGTGATCTTCCGCGTGCGCGTGGCGCAGGACGAGGCGTCGCTCGTCGATGCCGACTGGATCGACCTTCGAACGGCGACCAGCGCTCAGCAGAGCTGCGCGCTCGGCTCCGGCTGCGAGATCGACATTTTCAATGCGCTCGGCGCGCTCGACGCCCAGTTTCCAGCGCTCGAGCTCGAAGTGACGCTCAATCCGTCGTCGAGCGGCAGCGCCGTCTCGCTTTCGAGCTGGAACCTCACCTATTCCTGCAGCGACAACCAATGAGTATTGGGGGCCTGGGGACGAGGCGAGCCTCATCAGTTCGCACCTTGAGTGTGTTTGCGGCGGCGCTGGCGCTCGCCGCGGCGTGCGGCGAAAAGAGCAACGCGCCGCCTGCGGGCGTGTACGGACCGGGTGATACCGGCGGCTCGGGTGGGTCGGTGGTGACCGGAGGGCGTGCCGGATCGACCAGCGGCGGGCGAGGTGGTGGCGCGGGCAAGGCGGGGAGCACTTCCGGCGGCGGCTCGAGCGGTGGTGCTTCGTCGGGCGGAAGCGGCAATGGCGCGGGTGAAGGTGGTGACCCTGCTGGCGGCGCCGACGACGGCGGCAGTAGCGGCATAGGCGGCGGTGCGGGCAGCGGCGGACCGGCCGGCGGAGGCGGCCGCGCCGGCGATTCGCCGGTCGACGAGCTCTGCGGCGATGGTGACGACAACGACGGCGACGGCGACGCCGATTGCGCCGACGACGATTGTGACGAGCCCTGCTCCCGAATCTGCGATTCGGCTGGAACACTGACCGACCCCGCCAGGGTGGATACCGCCAACGACGGCCTCGAAGCAGCGCCGCCCAGTGACTGCGGGTCGAACGGTCCTGCGTTGATTCACGAGATCACGGCGGCAAGGACCGGCATTTTGGAAGTGGAGGCGGCCGGCGTGCCGAGGCTCGCGGTTTCGATCTCCACGGCCTGCGACGATTGGCAGACCTTGAGCTGTGGCCTCGGCCGCGCATCGGCTGGCGTGACCGCGGGCGATCGCGTGTTCGTGCGCGTCGCCGGGGTCGATCCGACCGACGAGGGCTATTTTTCTCTGTCCGTCTTTTCGCGTGATGCCAACGTGTGCGGCGACGGCTACCGGGACCCTGGCGAGAGCTGTGACGGGGGAAACGATCGGCGCGGCGACGGGTGCGACGATCGGTGCGAGGTGGAGGCAGTCGAGACGGGAGACAACGATACGTTGGCCGAGGCCGACGCGTTCGAGGCCCCCTTCTTCGGCGAGATCAGCCCCGCGGGCGACCAGGATTACGTGACCTTCGACGTGGCAAGCGCCGCCACGATCGTCGTCGAGACTCGGAGCATCGGCGACGAAGCCTGTGCCCGAGGAATGCTCGACAGCGTGCTCGAGCTATACGACGACGACGGCGACGTGCTCGACACGGACGACGACGGCGGCGACGGCACCTGTTCCCGCGTTTCCGTCACGACCGCGCAGCCGGTGACGTACCACGTGCGCGTCAGCGCCTCTCCGAGCGGCGACACGCCCACGTTCCCTTACGAGCTCGTGATCACCGGTTTGCCCTAGCCATCGAGGTCGGCTCGGTCGCGCTGCACCACGACTCAGGCGACCTTCGATACCCCGGTGCCTGCGCTCGGCGCATACTCGCGCGTGGGCTTGGGGAAGCCGCACGACGTCCCGTCGGTGTGCTCGACCTCGCCTTCCCACGGGAGCTGGTAGCGCTCCGCGACGAGGTCCTTCATGTAGGTGTAGGGGCAATCGCGCGCGCCGCCGCGCACTGCGACGTAGCCGCGATGACCGAACTGATAGATGTTGTTTTCGACGCCCCAGGTTCGGCGCGCTTCGCGGACGAGATCGGGCCGAACCTCGGCACACACGATCTCGTCGGGGCGGCCGCCGCCCACTGCCATCGGCACCCCGTCGAAGCCGACGATCATCGCCTCGCCCATCGAGTCGAAGGTGCCGTCGCTCCCCGACATACAGACGGACGCGGTGACCATCATGTTCTGGAACGCGTTCGCCTGGTTGGTGATCTCCCAAGCATGTCGAATCGGCGCCGTGTAGCCTGCCGTTCGGATCATGATTTCGGCGCCCTTGTAGGCGCATTCGCGCGCCATCTCGGGGAACATGCCGTCGTGGCAGATGATCAGCGAAAGCTTGGACCCCTTCGGGCCGTCGCAGACCGGAATGCCGAGGTCTCCGGGCTCCCACGGCTCCACCGGGACCCAGGGATGGAGCTTGCGGTAGTAGAGCCGAATCTCTCCGGTGGCGTCGACGATGATGCCGCTGTTGTACGGATTGCCCGCGGGGTTTTTTTCCATGAACGAGAAGCAACCCCAGATGTCGTGCTCGAAGCATGCGGCGCGGAGGAGCGTGACCTCCGGACCGTCGAGCGTGCACATGATCTCGGGATTCGTGTCCATCGAGAGCCCGTGCAGCGAGTACTCGGGGAACACCACGAGATCCATGCCTGGGTAACCGCGCCGTGCCTTGCCGACGAGCGATGCGACGCGCTCCGACTGCACGCGTAAGTCATCCGCCGTGACGACGTTCGGCAGCTGTAGCTGGACGAGGCCGATCACCACGCCGTTCTTCGTCTTGTTCAGACCACCGAGTCCGCTCATCGCTTGCCTCCGAACGCCATGGCGAGACCCTGGGCCGGTGAGCGTTTCCGGCGGGTGTCGGCCGCGAGATCCCCCATCGATCCCGGCTCACGCCCGGGCCGATCAGTTCGTGATCGCCGTGAGGTTGGTGATGCAGAAGCTGAAGGCCTGTCCCTCGGAGTAGTAGTTGACCGGCAGCTGGAACTGAATGGCCTCGTAGGCCGTGCTCGTGCTCGCGGCGGTACCGGTTCCGTTCCAACAATCCTGGATGGTGTCCGAGATGAGCAGCGTCTGCGCGCTGCTGGCGGTGATCACCCTGCAAAATTGCGAGCCGTCGAGCGCGGCGTACGTGATCTGCACGGAGCCGGGCAGCGGAGTGCCCGTGAAGCCGAAGCTGAAGCCCGTGACGGCGTGGTCTGCCGGAACGTAGCCCGCCGCAGCGACCGTGGTGTCGGGTTGATTGAAGTTGAGGGCCACCGTCGGGCCGTACTCGTCGCTTTGCGAGGTCGTGCCCTCGACGCAGATTTGAGTGCCCGCGCCGGTGAAGTCGACGCCGCCCGGCAGCGGGAAGATGCTCGAGTAGGTGTCGTAGAAGAAGTACCAGGGGCCCGCGATGCCGACCGTGTTGCTGCCCGGGGCGACCCAGCCGTCGTTCGCCACGATCAAGGTGGTCGGGGTTCCGCCGGTGCCTCCCCCGCCCGTGCCGCCCGTGCCACCGCCGCCGGTGCCCCCCGCGCCGCCGGCTCCAGCCCCGCCGCCGGTTCCGCCCGTGCCCACCGGCACTACCGGACAGGTCGCCTCCGCGTCTCCAGTGCTCTGGAAATCACCCGAGATAGTGATGCCCGAGAGGTCGAAGGCGATCTGCCGCCCATCCTCGAAGCGCTCGAGCGTGACGCTGCCAGCGAGCTGAAGGCTCGTCGTGAAGCAGGAGGTCTCCGCCGTGCGATCGGGCACCTTGCTGTTGATGTTCAGCACCGCTCCGGTCTGCGAGACCATGTAGTCGTAAGCGCCTTCGTCGGTATCCGTCCAACCGGGGCAGAAGCTGTCGGCGGTGAAGACGGCGTTCAAGAGCTCGAGCGCGCTGCCGCTACTGTTCGTCGCGTAGTAGAGACTGATCTCGCAGCCCTGCCCGCCCTTGTCGAGGACGATGGCGGCGCTCGATATGCAACCGTCCTCGGCCACGTCGACGTCGATCTTGTGCACGATGTCGACCTGAGCGGCCTCGCCCGCGTAGTCCACCGCAGCAACGGGGTTTGCCAGCTGACCGGTCACCGTGGGAGGCACCGTGCACGTGGCAGGCACACCGCTGCTACCACCCGTTCCCCCGAGTGAACCGCCACTCCCGCCCACCGCGCCGCCCGCACCGCCCGCGCCGCCCGTGGTCACGCCACCGGTACCGCCGGACGTGCCGCCACCCGCACCGCCCGCACCGCCCGCACCGCCCGAGTTCGCCCCGCCCGTGCCGCCATTGCCCCCGGAGCTCGTCGAGCCCGCAGCGCCGCCGGTGCCGCCGCTGCCCGCTTCTTCATCGTCGTCGTCCGAGCTCGTCTTCGTGTCGGAGCAGGCAAACACCAGCAGCAGTGTCGTGCCGATGAGAAGGGTAAGTGAGTGACGTGAGCGCACCGGAAACCTCCCAGCCAAAGAGAAGGAAAGGCTAGCACGGTTCCCGCAGCCGTTCGGCCTACGGTCCGGGGCGCGCGACGAGCGTCAGGGCGGTTCCCCGCCTGCTCCGTCCACTCACAGTGAAAACAACGAAGGCAACAAGCCCCGTTTCACCAGCACATCGACGATCGCAGACGCGATCTCGTCCGGATCGGTCGCGTCGAGCGAAACCACCAGATCCGGCGCCGTCGGCGGCTCTTCCGTCGGGTGCGTGTGCCCCGGTCCGTACACGCCGCGCGCGTCGCGGGTCCGTCGCGTCTCCAGCGATGTCGCGACGTGGATCTCGACGAACCGCTCCGTCCCCACCGCGTCGCGAATGGCAACGCGGTCACCGCGAATGGGCGACGCGTAAGAGAAAATCGCAATCACGCCGGCGTCAGTGAAACGACGCGCGAGCTCCGGCGTCTGCCACGGGCTCGACCCATCCGGCTGCATCCACTTGGAGAGGCCGTCGTCGGGGTCGACCACCATCGCGAACCGCTTCAGGTCGAACAGGCGCCGCTCGAGCGCGAAGGCGATCGCGGTCTTGCCCGCCGCAGGCAGGCCGGTGAGCCACACCGTGCAGCCCTTCTGGCCGAGCCGCTCGCTCCGCTCGTCGGCCGTCACACCCGAGCCCACCGCGGCGAGCGCCGGTGGCCGCTGCGACTCGGTGTACGGCTTGGCTGCGTCGCCCTCGAGGATCATGCCGGCCGCCACCGTGTTGTTCGTCAGCTGGTCGATCAGGATGAAGGCGCCGGTCGCGCGATTCTGCTTGTACGGATCGACGTAAATCGGCCGGTGGCACACGACGGTGACGCGACCGATGTCGTTCAGCACCAGGCGGGTCGCCGGCGATTGCGTCAGCGTTTCGAGATCGGTGGTGTAGGCGACCTGCTCGACATTGGCGCGCACGCGCTGGGTCGTGTGCTTGAGCAGGTAGTCAGTCTGCCGGTCCAGCGCGCGCTCGCTCATCCACACCAGCATCGCGTCGAAGCGCTGCGCCATCTCGGGCACGTCATGCGGGTGCACCAGCATATCGCCGCGGCTCACGTCGACCTCGTCAGTCAGGCGGATCGTCACGCTCATCGGCGCGTGGGCTCGCGGGAGCTCGCCGTCGAAGGTGTCGATGCCCGCCACCGTTGACATTTTCTTCGACGGCAGGACCATGATCGGGTCGCCCTGCTTGACGACGCCGGAGGCGATCACGCCGGAAAAGCCGCGGTAGTCGAGGTCCGGCCGCAGCACCGATTGCACCGGAAAGCGGAAATTCCGCTGATTGACGGCGCTCGAGACCGGTGCCGTCTCGAGGTGCTCGAGCAGCGTCACGCCGTCGTACCAGGGCATGGCGTTCGTGCGGTGAACGACGTTGTCGCCCGCGAGCGCGCTGATCGGAATGAACACCGTGCCGTGAAAGCCGAGCTGGGCGACGAAGTCGGCGAACGCCTCGCGGATGGCGAGGAACCGCGCCTGGTCGTAGCCGACGAGGTCCATCTTGTTGATGCAGACGGCAAGGTGCGGGATGCCGAGCAGTGACGCGATGTAGGCGTGGCGTCGCGATTGATCGAGCACGCCGAGCCGCGCGTCGATCAGCACCACGGCGAGATCCGCCGTCGACGCGCCGGTCGCCATGTTGCGCGTGTATTCGACGTGGCCCGGCGTGTCGGCGATGATGAATTTCCGCTTGGCGGTCGAGAAGTAGCGGTACGCGACGTCGATGGTGATGCCCTGCTCGCGCTCCGCTTTCAGTCCGTCGGTCAGGAGCGACAGGTCGAGATCGCGCCCGCTCTTGTTGGAGGCGCGTTTCACGGCCGAAAGCTGGTCTTCGTAGATGCCGTGGGTGTCGAAGAGCAGCCGGCCGATCAGCGTCGATTTCCCGTCGTCGACCGAGCCGACCGAGGTGAAGCGCAGAAGCTCCTTGTTCTGGTGCTGCTCGAGGTAACCGAGGATGTCCTTTTGGATCAGCTCGCGTTCGTCGGCCATCAGAAGTAGCCCTCGCGCTTCTTGGTCTCCATCGAGCCTTCTTCGTCGAAGTCGATCAGACGACCCTGGCGCTCCGAGTATTTGGTGAGCAGCATCTCGCGAATGATCTCGGGCAGCGTGGTCGCGTGGGAGCGGATGGCGCCGGTGAGCGGGTAGCAGCCGAGGGTGCGGAAGCGGACCACCTCCGTGCGCGGCTTTTCACCCGGCTGGAGCGGCAAGCGGTCGTCGTCCACCATCAAGAGCGTGCCCTGACGCTCGACGACCGGCCGCGGTGCCGCGTAGTAGAGCGGCACGATCGGGATCTTCTCCAGGTAGATGTAGAGCCAGATATCGAGCTCGGTCCAGTTCGAGAGGGGAAACGCGCGGATGCTCTCGCCCTTGTTGATCTTGGCGTTGTAGAGGTTCCACAGCTCAGGCCGCTGATTTTTGGGGTCCCATTGCCCGTAGCGATCGCGGAAAGAGTAGATGCGCTCCTTCGCGCGCGAACGCTCCTCGTCCCGACGTGCGCCGCCGAACGCCGCGTCGTAGCCGCCTTGCGCGAGCGCCTGCAGCAGCGCCTGCGTCTTCATCACCTGCGTGTACTTGTTGCTACCGTGATCGAACGGATTGATGCCGTCCTTCACGCCCTGCTGGTTCGTGTACACCTTGAGGTCGAAGCCGTGCTCCTTCGCGAACGCGTCGCGAAACTCGATCATGGCCTTGAACTTCCACGTCGTGTCGATGTGGAGCAGCGGGAACGGAAGCGTGCCGCGGTGGAAGGCCTTCCTCGCCAGGTGCACCATCACCGACGAGTCTTTGCCGATCGAGTAGAGCATCACGGGATGCTCGAACTCGGCAGCGACCTCGCGCAGGATATGGATGCTCTCGGACTCGAGGGTCCGGAGGTGGCTCAGGCGGCCTTCGAGCAGACGATCGGCCGACGGAACGGACGGCATGGCGCCAGGCGTTCTAGCACCTAATCAATCGGGTATGTCGGGTATGCAAAACCCGATGAATTAATTGAATAAAACGATCAGGGCGGGGGGATGCGCGCCTGGGAGATGATGGTTCCACCGCCGTGGCAATTGCAGCTGCCCGTCGTCATCGAATAGGTGGCCGTGTCGGCCACCGAGCTCGAGGAGCAGGCGCCCGCCGTGCTCGCCTTGCAGTAGTAAATCCAATTGCTCGCCTGGCGCAGCATCACCGCGTGACCGGTGACAGCCGTGCCCGTGTAGATCTCTTTCACGGTCATCGAGCCGGTGTCGTGCGGGTTCGCCGCCGCGCCCTTCCCGGCGGCGAACGAGGTGCGCAGGGTCTTATTGTACCAAATCTGGGTCAGCCCGTGGAGCATGCCGCTCTCCGCCGGAATGTCGGCGTCCGGTAGCCACTCTGAGCCCTTGTACTCGAGCGCCGCGAGGAACGCCTCGAGCCCGGCCTGCGACGTGTCCGCAGGCCAATCCATCGTTCCACTGCCACCTGCAGCGCCACCCGCGCCTGCACCGCCGGTTGCGCCACCGGCACCTGCGCCGCCGGTCGCGCCGCCGACGCCAGCGCTCCCTCCGGTCGTACCAGCGCTCCCGCCCGAGTTGTCCGGGTTGGGTTCGTCATCGCTGCCACAGGCAACGGCGAGCGGTAGCGAAGCGATGACGAGGGCGAGGCTAATGACGGGGAAGTTCCGCATGGGGCGTCCTTTCGGAGAGAGAGCGGCGCGTCGGCCACCAATAGGTAGCACAAGGCCGGAGTTATCAATCATGGTTCGACCAACGCGGCGCCGGACCATGCCGCCGGGTCCACCCGTGCCTCCAGCGTCGTGGCGGCGGCCGCCCGCCGTAGGTACTCCGCGCGCGACACGGTGTACGCACCGAGCGACTCGAGGTGCGGTGTCACGAACTGCACGTCGAACAGGGTGATACCGGCGGCGAACAGGCGCCGGACGGCGGTGACGAGCGCGACCTTGGAGGCCGAGGTCTCGCGGTGGAACATGCTCTCGGCTGCGAACAGCGCGCCGCGCTGCACGCCATAGAGACCCCCGACCAGGCGCTCGCCGCGCCAAACCTCGACGCTGTGGGCATGACCGAGCTCGTGAAGGCGCGTGTAGGCGGTCACCATTTCAGGGAGGATCCAGGTGCCACCCTCGCGCTCCTCGCCGCACTCGATCATCACGCGCTCGAAGGCTCGGTTGAGCGTCACGCGGAACCGCTGTTGTCGGAGTTCGCGCGCGAGGCGCTTCGACACGTGCAACGTCAGCGGGTCGATCACCGCGCGCGGATCAGGGCTCCACCAGAGCGGCGGCAGGCCCTCCGAGTACCAGGGAAAAATCCCGCGCTCGTACGCGAGGAGCAGGCGCTCGGGGGACAAGTCGCCGCCGACCGCGATCAACCCCTCGGCGTTCGAAAGCTCGGGATCCGGAAAGATCAGCGGGCCGCCCGGGACGATCACGGCGGGGCGGCGGCGTGGGGCCATCGAGCGAGTCCTAGCAGGCTCGGTGCGCGCCGCTCGGGAAGATCTTTCCCGGGTTCAAGAGCTCGCCGGGATCGAACACGCGCTTGAGATCGCGCTGCACGGTGATGAGCTCGGGGGATTGTTCGAGCGGTAGGTACGGCGCCTTGAGCACGCCGATACCGTGTTCGCCGCTCAGCGTGCCGCCGAGCCGGATCACTTCGCGGAAAAGCCCTTCGATCGCGCGCTCGACGGCGGGGATCTCGGCGTCGTCATCCCACAAGAAATTGACGTGCAGGTTGCCGTCGCCGGCGTGGCCGTAGGTGAGCGTCTTCACGCGCTCCTGTTCGCTGAGAACGGCGACGTGCTCCAGCAGGGCCACGATGCGGCTGCGCGGGACCACGACGTCCTCGCTGAGCTTCTTCTTGGCGAGCTTGCGGACGGCGTGGCTCATGTCGCGGCGCGCGGCCCACAAGCGCTCGCGCTGGGCGGCGTCTTGCGCCACCAGCACTTCGAGTGCACCGGCCGCGTCGCAGGCGTTGCCGAAGCGCTCGGCCTCGCGCTCGCAGGTTTGCGTGTCGCCGTCGACCTCGACCAGGAGCATCGCTCCGGCGCGGGCGTCGATCGCGTTGCCGGCGCGGCGCATCGCGTCGAGCGTCAAGCCGTCCAGGAGCTCGATGCAGCGCGGGACCAGGCCCAGGCCGATGGCGGCGGAAACGGCTTCGCCCGCCTTGCGCACGTCGGTAAAGAGGACGAGCAGCGTCATCACGTCGGGCGGCTTCGGCATCAACTGCAGCGTTACGTCGCCGAAGACGGCCAGCGTGCCCTCGCTGCCGACGAGCAATGCCGTCACGTCGTAGCCGGTCACGCCCTTGGTCGTGCGGCGGCCGGCGAAAAAGCGCTGCCCGCCGATCAGGAAGGCGTCCACGCCGAGCACCCAGTCCCGCGTGACGCCGTACTTGAAGGCGCGCGGGCCCCCGGCGTTCTCCGCCACGTTCCCGCCCAGGCAGCAGTTCCCGAGCGAATTCGGATCGGGCGGGTAGAACCAGCCCTCGGCCTCGACGGCCCGATGTAGGTCCGACAGCACCACGCCGGGCTCGACCACCGCGACCCCGTCCCGGCGGTCGATGTCCTTGATGCTCTTCATGCCGAGGGTGGAGAGGACGATGCCGCCCGCGACCGGCACTGCGCCGCCCGTTCGGCCGGTCCCGGCGGCGCGCGGCGTGATCGGCACTCCGGTCTCGCGGGCGACGCGGAGCGCGGCAAGGATGTCATCCGGTGTCTCGGCGAGCACCACGGCGTCCGGCGTCACGCCTTCGGCTTCGGACTCGTCGCGGCCGAAAGCGTCCCGGGCGTCTCCGGCGGCGATCACCTTGGACGGCCCGAGGGCCTGCTCGAGCAGGATGCAGGCCCGTTCCCGCGCGGAAGCGGAGGGCCGGGGTACGTCGGGGCGGCCGAGGAGCATCCTGGTCCGAGTTTAGCGCAAGTCGGCGCTCGAGCTCCGAGTGTGCGTCGGCGTGGGCGGGTAGCGTCGGACGTCGCAGGGCGTCCCACTCATTTGTCGCAGTGCCCTTCAGTCCCTGAATGCGGGCCCGTTCGTGATGCACGAAGGAGCGTCCGCGGGCGAACCGTCCCGCGGGACCGTCAGGAAGCATGCGAACGACTCTCAGCTGGGCGCTCGGCGCCATCTGTCTCTTGTCAGTGTCAGGATGTGGAACCTCGGCCGCGCCGGCGCCGAAGTCGCCCGAACCCGCGAAGCCGGCCGCCGAGGCGAAGCCCGCGCCCGAATCCGAGGTCGCAAAGAGCGAACCCGGGTCCGAGGAAGTCGACCCGCGCGCCGACGGCCTCCGCAAGGCAAGTCGTCCGCCCGGTGAGCTCATCACGGGGCCGAACCTCGTCTACATGTTCAATTTCAAGGAGTCGGCCGTCGGCCAGGCCGCGCAGGAGCGCTGCGCCGAGCAGGCGGGTGAGTCGCGGAAGGAGCTCGCCGCCTGTCTCGAGAAGGCCCGCTCCAAGGTCGCCGTCGAGTCGGTCCGCTTCATGAAGGACGGCTCAGGCCAGCTCTGGTGGGTCACGTACAATCGCTACAAGGGCAACCTACTCAAGTGGCACAAGGTCCAGTACCAGCCCGGCGAGGAGAAGGACGACCGGATCACGCTGAACCTGATCGGCAAGGATCAGGGCATCGCGCCGATGGCTCGCGTGCCGCGCTCGCTGCTCGTCGAGTTGCCGAACGACTACACCATCGTGCTCAACGACCCCGATCACGGCCCGATGACGTACGACGCCAAGATCGGCACGATGGAAGACAACTAGAGCGCGTCTCGCTTCTCGGGCTCGCTCTAGTTCGAGCCGTCACCCTCGCGCTGCTCCTCGGCTTTCCGGGGGCAGCGCGCGCTTTTCCCGGCATCGTCGTCGGCAAGGACCACGCTGCGCGGTTCGTGCACACGGCCGAGGTCGTCATCGTTCGCCACGGCGGCATGACGGTCGTCACCGTCGGTGCCGACTACCAGGGGCCGCTCACGCCGTTCGCGTTCGTCCTGCCGGTACCGTCCGACGTCACGGCGAACCGGCTCCGGACGGTGAAGCGGGCGTCGCTTTCGCGGCTCGAGGAGGTGTCGGCGCCACGCTTCCACGCGTTCTACGAACAGAACCCGTGTGAGAACGGGCCGCCCGCGCAGCGCTGGGACGAAAAGGTGCGGGCGGAGGGGCGCGGATTTTTGACGCCGGCCTGGGTGCCGCCACTCGACCAGCGCTACGCGGTGTCGAACGAGATCGCGATCCCGATGGAGCCGGTGTTCAAGGGCTCCGAGAACGAGTTCAGCTACCGCGTGCTCGACGCCGCCGGCGTGCCCTTGGTGCGGGAGGCACTCGCGGAGCTCGGGTACGTGATCGGAGACGAAGCGCTGGCTGCCTTGTCGCCCTATCTCGGTCCGGGGCGGCGGCTGCTCCTCGCGGAGGTGAAGCTGGAGCACGTCGAGCTCGGGGGTAAGGACCGCGTCGAGCTCGGTGGCATTCGCTATTTTTCGCGCGAAGCACCGGCGGCGCTGCCGTCCACCCTCGGCCTCCGTCACTCCAACGGGGTTCAGGATTTGTTCGTGTACGTGCTCGACAGGAAGCAGCGCTTCACGACCGGGAACTACGAGCAGCGCTTTCTGCCGAGCAACGTCGAGATCGAGCCGCGGGCGTCCGAGACACTCGGCAGCGTGCACGACGCGCTCTTCGATGCCGCCCAGGCCCGTGCCCCCGAGGCGTTTTTCGCCGAGTTTGCCTGGTCGACCCGCGGCTGCGGCGAGCCGTGCCCCGACGCGCCGCTGACACCGGAAGAGCTCCTCACACTCGGCGGCGACGTGCTGGAGACACACACGACCACCGAGAAAGAGCGGAACCCCGAACCGATCGATGCGTCGTCGGAAGAGCGGCGCGCCTTCGCGGAGCAGATCGCCCTTCGCTCACCAGCCGAACAGGCGCGAGCGCGCAGCGAGCATGCGCGAGACCTACGGGAGATTGCGCGGCGTCGCGCGTTGATGGCGCGTCAGACCTACGTGCTCACGCGTCTTCATCACCGCTACGCGCGCGCGGCGTTGCCTCGGGACGTCGAACTGGTGCCGGCGCCGTCCGCGGTCGAGAGCGGCGTGGGTGTGCCGAAAGGGCCGGCGCACGAACTATCGCGGACCGCGACGCCTGCTCGCGACGACGCCGTGCAGGTGCGCTTCACCGCGTTTTTTCCCTGGACGCGCGAGATGCCGTGCGGTCAGACTTTTCGCTATCGGTGGGGCAAGCGCTGGGCGTCGGAAGCCCGAGCTGATCAGAGCGTTCCGCTCGCGATCGATCTGGCGCGACAACCGCGGACGCTCGAGCATCTGACGCTCGCGCTCCGCGCTCCGCTGCCCGAGCTTGGTCTCTTGCCGCTCGTGCGTGATCGCGCGGCACCCGCCTCCAGCATGCCCGTCGCGAGCACGAAGGCGGGAGTCGGCGCCTCGAAGCGGGACGCCAGCTGCGCCGTCGGCCAGGCGCGGGAGGGCACCGCCGCTCTGGATCTCGCGCTGCTCACCGCGTTCCTCATCCTCGCTCGTGCACGCCGGCGCTCATTTTTGGAGCGCCGCGGCCCGGTCACGTGACCCTTCTATCGTTCTGACGTGATTCCGGCGTGGCTGCACGCTGCCTGCAATTTTCCACCTCTGAGTGATTCTGCTGCGCGCGGCTGAAACGCGCCGCGCGACACGAACCCGACCGTTGGAGGCAAGCCCATGGCGTTCCGAGCGACCTCTCTCTGCTTCATCGTCATGACGGTTGCCGTCCCGGGCATCGTGAGCTGCACGATCGAATCGACGCCTGAGGACACGCTGACGGGTGGCACGGGCGGTACGAACGGAGGCACCGGCGGCAGCTCGACGAGCGGCGGTGCCGGGGTCGGCGGCGCGTCCGCGAACGGCGGAACGGGCACGAGTGGAACGGCGGGCAGCGGTGTCGGCGGCGCGAGTGCAACGGGTGGGGTCGGTGGTGCGGGCGGGGTTGGCGGTGGTGTGGCTGGGGTCGGGGGCGCGGTGGCGGGCGGCGCGGGTGCCGAGGCGGGCGCCGCCGGAAGTGCGATGGGCGGTACCGCGGGGAGCGCGGTGGCTGGCGCAAGCGGGATGGGCGTCGCCGGGAACTTCGTCGGCGGGGGCGCTGGTGGTGGCCCCGCGGTGCCCCCCATCGATTGCGGTGCGAACGGCGAAGCGGTGGAGAGCCACGGCCCACCGTCGAACCGCGTGAACTACTTCATCGCCGCCGACGGCTACAGCGAGTCCGAACTCAACACGACGCTCGACGAGCACATCGCCGCCGCGATGGAGAAGCGGTTCAGCGACCCGATCGGACAGGTGTACCTCCGCTATCGGAACTTCGTGAACATCTGCGTGCTCAAGCTCCCCAGTACTCCGATCTGTGGTTCGAGCATCTTCGACTGCTGCGGCGACGACCAGAGCCGCCTCGCGAATTGCAACAGGACCGCGGTCAACGACGCGCTCGCCGAGAACTTGCCGGAAGGGATGGAGATCGACTGGCGCGCGACGGTGCTGAACGGCAGCGACTGGTGGAACACCGGCTCCGACCTGATGCTCTGGTCGGGCGGCAACCAGGACGCTGCCGGCGCCGCGCTGCACGAGGGCGGCCACGGCTTCCACCAGCTCGCCGACGAGTACGGCGACTGCCGCAGCAACTGGGTCAACAACAGCAGCAACAACACCGATAGCGGCGGTAAGTGGAACGACTGGATTGACTGGGAGCAGGAGCCCGGCACCGGGATGCAGGGCTTCTTCGGCTGTGAGGGCAACGCCGCTTATCGCGCGAGTGACAACTCGATGATGAACATGCTGTTCGGCGACGATCCCGACACGTCGTTCAATGCCGTCTCGCGCGAGAAGATGATCATGGACATCTGGCGCATCGTGGCAAACCCGTGGGACTCGGTGGACCCGCCGGCGGGCGCGGTCACGAACCCGGCGGCGCTGACGCTGAACCTGATCGACCCGGCGGTGATCAGCGTCGAGTGGTCGGTCGACGGTCAGGTGGTGTCAGCCGCCGGCGGCCCCACCTACGCCATCGCTGCTGCGGGGCTCGCACCCGGCGCGCACATGATCTCGGCCCGCGCCTACGACAACGCGGGCACGGACCTCGTGCGACAGACGACGGGCACCCAGTACAATCGCCAGTACTGGGCCATGAACGCCAGCAAGACCGTCAGCTGGAACGTCACGATCCAGTAGCCACCGCCATGCGCCCCTCATTCATCGCCGCCGCGCTCGCTCCCTTGCTCCTGATCGGTGCCTGGGTGCTGTTTGCGCCGGACGGGTCGCGGTCACCCGCTGAGCCGGTGACGAGCGACGAGCCCCCGGCGCCCCCCGCGCCCCCCACGGAGGAAGCCCCGGTCCCGCCCTCACCTCAGAAGGTGTTCGCCGCGTCGCAGCCGGCCGCGGAGCGGCCCAAGGTGGAGGCCGAGAACGACCACCAGCACCGCGCGCCGGACGACGGCCTCTGGGTCGTCGGTCCCCGGAGCAGCGATCCGCACGAACCGGGCATGCACCCGCACCCGATCACCGACGAGCATCGGCACATTCGCGCGATCAACGAAGTGATCCAAACCCTGAACGATGCGATGTCCATCCGCGACACCAAGGCGATGCGAGCGCACGTCCTCGAGTACGAGAAGCTCGACCCGAGCGACGTCGATCGCTCGCAACTCGGTTACCGGTTGATCGCCGACTGCATCGACTATCCGGGTGAAGCGTCGCTCGCCGCCGCGCGCACCTTCTACGCGAACGAGCGCCACTCGCCGCTCCGGCGTTTCATCCGGCGGATTTGCTTCGAGAACCGGAACTAAGGGATAATCGTCGGATGCCGATCAGAGAGGGAATCGCTCGGCGAGGTCGAGGACTTTTCACGATCGGCGCGGGAGCGATCACGCTCGCGTTCTTGTCGCACGGTTGCTCGAGTGACGAGGCGTCCGGCGGTACGGGCGGCTCGCCGCCGACCGCCGGCAAGGGCGGTACCGCCGCGAATGGCGGCGCAGGCGGCGCGACGGGTGGCAAGGGCTCGGCGGGCACCAGCGGTGCCGGAGCAAACGGCGGCACGGCCGGCTCGACGAACGGCGGTGGCGCCGGCACTTCGGGTGGAAGCGGTGGAAGTGGCGGCAGTACGGGTGGGAGCTCGGGAGCGACCAGCGGCGGCAGCGGAGGATCCGGCGCGGGCGAAGCGGGGGGAGACATGGGTGGCGCGGCAGGCGTTGCTCAAGGTGGGAGCGCGGGCGCGGCGGCGGGCACGGGCGGTACGGGCACGGCCGGCAGCGCGGGTTCTCCGACCGGCTGGACACCGACGTTCCAGACGATGACGCTCTCCTCGGATCACTACGCCGAAGGCGCGGACGTGGGTGACATCAACGACGACGGCGTGCTCGACCTCGTGGCAGGGCCCATCTGGTACGCGGGCCCCGATTTCACCGTCGGCGGGCAGCTCTTCGACCCCGTTCCCACGTTCACGCGCGATCAATACTCGACCTTCTTCCTGACGTTCGTCGCCGATCTCGATGGCGACGACTTGCCGGACGTGATCGGCGTCGGTGACGCAGGCGGCGGCAACGGCAGTGGGACGCCCAACGCGTACTGGTACAAAAACCCCGGCCCCGCGAACCTCGGCGACGACTGGGTGAAGACACCGATCTACGGCGGTCTGGTCTCGAACGAGTCGCCGATCTTCGACGATCTGCTCGGCACCTCCGCCAAGGAACTCGTGTTCATGACGAACCAGCGGCTCGGCTACGCCGTTCCGGGAGCCTCGGCGACGGCGGCGTGGACATTCCAGCAGCTTTCGAACACGAGCTTCGGCACGCCGTACGTCCACGGTCTCGGCGTCGGGGACGTGAACGGCGACGGTCGCCGCGACGTCGTCGAGCGGAGCGGCTGGTGGGAGCAACCGGCGAGCGGCACGACCTGGACGCAGCACGAGGTCGACTTCGGCGAACCGCTGGGCAGCGGGCGGCCGAACAACTGGGGCGGAGCGCAGATGGCCGTCTACGACGTGGACGGCGACGGTGACAGCGACATCGTCACGGCCCTCGCGGCACACCGCTACGGCCTTTACTGGTACGAGCAGGTCGACGCCGACACCTTCACCCCGCACGAGATCCTGCCGACGAGCGCCACCGCCACCAGCATCAGTCAGCTTCACTCGCTCGCCACCGCGGACATGAACGGCGATGGCCTCCTCGACGTGGTCGCCGGCAAGCGATACTACGCGCACCCGTCGTCGAACGCGGACCCCGGCACCAACGAGCCGCCCCTGATCCAATGGTTCGAGCTGGGGCGGGACGGCGGCGTCACCTTCACGCCCCACACGATCCACGACGACAGCGGTGCCGGCTGCAACTTCGTGGTCCTCGACGTGACCGGCGAAGGCAAGCCCGACGTCTTCACGACCAACAAGCGCGGCACGTTCCTCCACGCCCAGCGCTGAACCGCTTGGTTCGCCCGAGATCGCCAGCAGGTGGCGTTCTGTACTATGGGGGCGCATGGGCCGCGGCTACCTTGAGCGAAAGTTGTTCACGCCGCTCGTGGACCTCTTCACGTCGCGGTCACGCACGAGGCACCTGAGGGAGCTCGGTAACGGTCCTCGGAGGCTGGTCATCGGCTCTTCCGGCATCCGACAGGACGGTTGGATCCCGACGGATCAGAGCTACCTCGACCTCCTCAGGCCCGAGCAGTGGAGACGGTACTTCGAGCCCGACACACTCGACGCGATCTTCGCCGAACACGTGTGGGAGCACCTCACGCCGGAGCAAGCACTGGTTGCCGCCGGTACGTGCCACCAGTTTCTCGCACCCGGTGGGTACGCCCGGGTTGCGGTTCCCGACGGGCTTCACCCCGATCCGAAGTACGTGGACAACGTGCGGCCGGGCGGACCCGGCCCGGACGACCATCAGGTCCTCTACACGTACCGTACGTTGAAGGAGCTCTTCGAACGAGCCGGCTTCACGGTGAAGCTCCTCGAATACTTCGACGAGGCGGGGGCCTTCCACGCCGTACCGTGGGACGAAGCGGGCGGCCTCGTGCGCCGCTCCGCTCGCTTCGATCCGCGCAATGGCGGCGGAAAGCTCGTCTACACGTCGGTGATCATCGACGCGATCAAGGCGCCGTCGCCGAGCGGCTGAGCGTGGTCAGTTGCAGGTCGCGGTGTCGTCGTTTCCGCTGCAACTAACGCAGGTCATCAGTCGCGCGTCGAGTGTGTCGACGAAGCACTGGGGCAAGGCCGGGTTTCCGGTAATCCACAACCTTCCCACGAACATCAGCGTGTCGAGCGTTCCGAGGCTCGTCAGTGAGTCGTTTGAGTCGACCGCAAGAATTGAAGCGACCATGGCCAGCATCGGCAATGAGACGGTCGTGAGCGCGTCATTGTCGATGATCCTCAATTCGTACGATCGCACGAGATTGGGAAGCTCGAGCGTTTCGAGCAAGGGATTGCCGCTGAGCGTGCAGGCAGTGCATTCTTCGAGCGTCGCGAGGCCGCCGAGTGAGGTGAGCGCGGAGTTGCCGGAGATCATGACGCTCGTCGCCGTACGCACGGTCCCCACTCCGACGATGCTCGCGAGCGCGTCGTTGTAGGAGATGTCTACGGCGGTGAGCTGCCAGGTCGCGTTGCCGAGCGCCTCCAGGCTCACCAAGCTTGCATTGCCGCGCACCACGAGGCTTCCGTATTCCGAGTTGAACGCGGCAGACTCGAGTGTTTCGAGCCCCGCAAGGGTCTCGAGTTCTGCGTTGCCCTCGACGAATATCGAACCGCCGACGTGAGTTAGCCCGGTGAGCCCAGCAATGCTTGTCAGTAGAGGGTTTTCCCTAAGCTCCAGACCACCGGTGATCGTGCCGGGAGCGTTTCCCGCAAGAGCGGACAGGTTCGTCAGGGTGGGGGAGTTGATCGCTAGCCAACCGTCGACGACATCGCAGCGCCTAGCGGCAAAGGCCTCGAGTTCCTCTTCGTTGGTGATAAGCACGTTGCCCTCACACGGGGCGCCGCTGCCGTCGCCGCCCTGACCGCCGAACGCGCCCTCGCCCGTCGAGCCGGCGCCGCCACCGCTCGAGCCAGCGCTACCACCGCTACCCTCGCCCGAGTCCCCGTCACCGCCGCCGCCGCCCGCGCCACCGCTCCCCGCTTTGCCACCGTTCCCCGCCTTACCCCCGCTCGCGCCCGCGCCGCCACCGGACGCTCCACCTTTGCCCGCGCTGCCCTTCCCTGCGCCGCCTCCGGTTGCGCCCGTCGCAGCGCTGCCACTCGCGCCGGATGCTGCCGCGTTGCCACCCCTGCCGCCGCTCCCCACCGCGCCGCTGGAGCCGGCGCCTCCGGTGTCAGGAGCGGGAGCGCGGTTCCTGCTCGTGCCACTGCAGGCCACGCTGAACGCGAGGCCCGCCAGCACCCAGACCTCGACCCTGTCGCGCACCATGTTGGGTTTGTCCCCCTCTTCGTCTGAAGTCAACCATGGACCGGACGACCACCGAGTCAGTTGCAGGTGGCGGTCATGTCGTTTCCGCCGCAGCTCGCGTTGCAGGCCATCAGTCGCGCGTCGAGTTCGTCGACGAAGCACTGGGGCAAGGCGGGGTTTCCCGCGATCGTCAGCATCCCCACCGACGTCAGGGCGTCGAGCGTCCCGAGGCTCGTGAGCGCATCGTTCGACGCGATGGTGAAGTAACTATCTACCGTCGCGAGCACCGGGAGCGAGATGGTCGTGAGCGTGGTGTGGCTGGTGATCGTCAGGTTGTCCGCGCGCACGAGGCCGGGCAGCTCGAGCGTCCCGAGCAGGGGATTGCCAACGACGGTGCAGGCGACGACTTCTTCGAGATCGCGCAGGCCGCCGATCGCGCCGAGCACCGGGTTGCCGACGATCGTCACGTTGTTGGTCGCGAGGAGGTGATTGATGCCGGCAATGCTGACGAGCGCTTCGTTTTCGGAGATGGTCACGCTCAGGAGAAAGCGCGTCACGTTGTCGAGCGCCCCGAGGCTCGTGAGGCTGGCGTTGCTGCCCACCATCAGCGCATTCGAGAACGCGTCCGACCCCACGGTAGCGAGGGTTTCGAGGCCGGCGAGGGTACCGAGCGCGGCGTTGGTCGTGATGACGAGCGATCCGTCGATGTCGGTGAGCCCGGCGAGCCCCTCGATGCTCGTCAGCAACGGATTCAGGTCGATCATCAGATCGCCGGTGATCGTTCGGGGGGCGTTCCCGGCCAGGGCGTCGAGCGTGGTCAGGGTGGGCGAGCGGATGGTCAGCGTGCCGTCGACGATGCCGCAGCGCTGAGCGGCGAAGGCCGCGAGATCCGCCTCGTTGGTGATCATCACGTTGCCGACGAGGTCGCCCTCACACGGTGTTCCGCTGCTGTCGCCGCCCTGACCCCCGAGTGCTCCCTCGCCTGCGTCACCGCCCGCGCCAGCCCCGCCCGCGCCGCCGCTCCCCGCCTTGCCACCGCCCCCCGCCTTGCCGCTCGCGCCGCCACTGGACGCTCCACCTTTGCTCACGCCGCCCGCCCCGGCGTCGCCCCCCGTGGCGCCGCTCGCCATCTTGCCGCCCGCGCCGGGTGTCCCGCCGCGGCCGCCGCCCCCGCTGCCCCCCGGCGTGCCGCCATGTCCGGCGCTGCCGCCGCTGCCCGGTGCGTCGTCATCGGTGCTCTTTCCACAAGCTCCGCTGAAGAGGAGCCCCATCAGCACCCAGATCTCGACCCTCGCACGCACCATGAGTGTGGGTTTGTCCCCCCGTGCGAGGGAAGTCAACCCGCCGTACGTTCGCGCTCAACCTTTCGGCACGACGAGCGTCGCGAAGGTCCGCGCCGGGAGCTCGACGCGGTGGCTTCGCCCGCGCGCCACCACGGTGAGCGTCTTCGGCATCTCGCCATCGTTCATCAGTTCGACGACGACGCTCTGGTCCGGGTTCACGAACGCGATGCGTTCCGCGTGGGTGCCGCTCGACGCGACGAGGCGCGCGCCGCGCCGGACGAGCGACGAAAAATGCTTCGTCACCCAATACATCGGCGTGTAGACGGCGCGCTTGGTCGGCCGATCGATGACGACGGCTGCGTTCTGCGGCCACGGCCGCTTGGAGTCGATGCTCTTCCCCTGTTCGTCGAGCACCATGTTCCACAGCATGTAGCTCGAGGCCCCGCCGCCGATGAAATCCCGGAACTTTCGCCAGGTGTGCGCCGCGTAACCGAAATCGTTGGGCGGCCGTTCGGGGTTGAAGCCCGGTTGCCAGTGGTTGTTCCCGCACTCGGTCTCGGACTGCATGATGAAGAGACCGGGGAACGCCGCGCGCACGGCCGGCAGCTGCTTCAGCCCCATCCACTGAAGCCCCACGCCGGAAATGAACGGCGCGACGCCTGGGTCACCGAGCACGCTCGCGACGTTCCAGTCTTCCTGGTTGATGGTGCCGACGAAGATGCGCGTTGCCGGTGAGCGTGCCTTCAGGAGCGGACCCAGGTGATCGCGGATGAACGTCACGTACTGGGCGGGCTTCCAGTCCGCACTCGGGTAATCGGTGAGTTGCGCGGGCTCGTTCTGCGGGACGACCATCGAGATCTCGATGCCTTCGGCCCGGTAGCTCTCGACGTATTTGAGGAGGTAGAGGGCGTAGGCGGCGTACACCTTGGGGTCGTCGCGCATCGCTCCGCGATCGAAGGCCTTGTTCGTCTTCATCCAGGTCGGCGGGGTCCAGGCCGAAGCCCACAGTTTCAGCTCCGGCCGGATCGCGCGGGCGGCTTTCAGGTACGGGATCAACTTCAGCTTGTCGCGTTCGATCGAGAAACGCTTCATCTCGTAGTCGCCGGGTGCCTCGTCGAGCGTGTAACGGTTGTTCGCGTAGTCGCTCGCGCCGATCGGCGTGCGGCAGAAGTCGAAATCGAGGCCTTCGTTCCGGTCGAACAACGACTTCAGCACGGCGGTTCGTTCCGATTCCGGGAGCACGGCCAGCGCGTCCCAGCCCGCCTCGTTGAACGCACCGCCGAAACTGTCGATGCTTTGCAGCGGCTTCGTCTCGTCGACGATCACGTCGACCGCACCGGCCGGCGGCGTCGAGGCCACCGACGAGCGCGCGAACGGCGCCTCCGGCGTCGTCAGGATGAAGCTCGCCGAGGGGAGCGGCGCTGCGCGGGCCGGCGCCGTTACGGCGGGGGGCTCATGGGCCTTCGGCGGAGCAGCGGGTGGGGGCGGTGACGGCTCGGCGCAGGCCGCGAAGGTGAACGCGAGTAGGGCGATGGCTCGCGCGGCGTCGAAACCCTTCATGGCACCGAGCGTACCCCGTCCGTCGCGCGACGAGTCAAGATCGCAACGATCGCGCCCGCACCCAAGAGGCCAAGGAGCACGAGCACCGCGCGGAGTTCGCACTGGAACGCGAAGGCGAGGCTGATCGCGACCGCGAACAGGCCGAGCACTTTCGCCCGTGCGCTCGTCCCGAGCCGCACGAGCGCGGCGGAGCTTGCGAGGTACTGGGCGAGCACGGCGACGACCGCGAGGTCCACGAGCCGGTCGAAGTCGAGCACGAGCGTGAGCAAGGCCGTCACGCCACCGCTCGCGATGATCGCGTGCGCGGGGGTGTCGAAGCGCGGGTGGGCGCGGGCGAGTGCCGGCGGAACCAGACGCTCCTCGGCGAGGGCCTCGAGGTAGCGGGGCGTGCAGAGTGCGGTTCCGGCATTGAAGCCGAGCATCGAGACGAGGCCGCCGAGCCCGAGCAGCGAAGCCCCGGTGGGTCCGAGAAACGCTCCCGCTGCATCGGGCAGCGGGAGAGCCGTCGACCCTCCGCCGACCCCGACGAACACCACTTGCACGAGCGCGTAGAGTCCGATCGAGCCGAGCAACGAAAAGAGCACCGCTCGCGGAACCGCCTGCCGTGGATCGCGGAATTCGCCCGCGGGAATGCCGACGACCTCGAACCCCTGGTACGCGAACATGGTCATCAGCGTGAGCGCGGGCAGCGCGTCGAATCCGCGTGGCGCGACGGGCGTGAAGCGGCCGGCGTCGACGAAGAAGAGCCCCACCAGGACGAACAGTCCGAGCGGGACGAGCTTGCCGATTGTCAGCGCGTCAGTGACTCGCGCTCCGGGTTTCACGCCGAGCACGTTCAGCACGGTGAACGCGGTCACGACCAGAGCCGCCACGACACGCCCTGCGACGTCGCCATCGGCGCCGGGAACGAAGCTTGCGAGGTATCCGGGAAGGCCGCTCGCGACCGCAGCCCACGAGATGACCGCCGTCACCCACGCGGACCACCCGACGGCGAATCCCGCCGCCTTGCCGAACGCGCGCTCCACGTAGCGAAACGAACCCCCCGCACGATCTTCGCCCGCACCGAGCGCGGCGTACGCGAAGGCGAGCGGCAGGCACAAGAGCCCGGTGACGATCCACGCGACCACCGACGCGGGCCCGAGCGCGTCGCTGAGTTTGCCGGGGAACAGGTAGATGCCGCTGCCGACGATGGCGTTCACGCCGATGCAGGTGGCGTCGAAGGTGGTGAGAACGCGGCGCACGGAGCGGTGAGCATAGTCGCGCGGAAAGCGCCGAGGATCGCAACCGGCGCGCTTCTTGCTACGATTATGGAGCGCGTATGGAGAGTGCCAACGTGAGCCAAGCGCGGTGGCGAGGCGTGTATTGGCGCGGTGCAGCCGCGGCCCTAGTGCTCCTCGGCTGCGGTGGTTCCTCGGCCACGACTGGTGAGGCAGGCTCCGGTGGCACTGCGCATGCAGGCTCCGGTGGCGCTGCGCAAGCTGGCACGGGCGGAGTGTCGGGGGCAGGGGTTGGTGGAACCAGCGGGGCGTCTGGAGCCGGCGGCAATGGCGGCCTTGCGGGCGCGGGTGAGGGAGGGGCGACCTCGCTCTCCGGCGAGTATTGGCTCGAGTTCCCGAACGAGTCGGACCCGAGCACCTACGCGGCCAGTTTTCACCTTCGGGTCGTCTCGGAGACGCAGGTCGAACTCAGCGGCCAGGGGACCCTGCCCATCCAACATTTTCCCGGTGCGGAGCTCGAGTTCGTGGGACCTGAGATGCCCCTATCGAGTGCCGAAACAGCGCTCCTTGGTCCCTTCGTGATCACGGGGGGAAGCTGGCCGATCGCCATCAGTGAACGTGACGGCTCGTTTGGCGATGCCGCGTTGCTCCTCTATCAGGACCCTCACGCGCCTCGCAGCTGCTTGGGGGGCACCCCGTGGCGCGTCTATGAGGGCACCGTGCGCCCGGATGTCGACCCGATGCTGGTGGCGCTCGCGTCGGGTCGCGAGCCCGGTCGGCGACCTTGGGACGCATTCCAAGTTTCGGCCACCAAACCTGCCGCGATGAGCATCGCCTCCGGTCTGGCCGCCAGTGTGGACGGCGATCCGGTGTCGATCGACTGGGTGGAGGATGAAAACTCCGCTCAATGGCAAATGGGCTCGTTTCCGGATTGGCCGTCGCTCGTCGGTCGCACGGTGGAGCTGTCGGGCGAGGTCTCGTCGACCAACGGAGTGCCCTCGACCGTCGCGCTCGACATAGAACTTCTCGACTTCGGTCCATCGCGTCCAGGTTCCGTCGATTTTCGCGCGGCTCTACCCGCGGATCTCGTGACCTGGGGATCATGGAGCGAAGAACCCGACGGCACCGTGTGCCCGGAGGGTTGCCTGCGCATCATCGGCGAAGGCGCCATGGCATTGCACCTGACCGGCGTCGCGACGGGAGTCGACGTCCTTTATCGAACCGTGGCTCCCGACAACCTCGTCGTCCGACCCTACCAGGCGATGACGGTCGAGGTCGCCTCGCCTGGTGCCATGCCTCAATCCGTCACCGTCGGGGAGTCACCGGACGGTTTCGGGGTCGCCTCGATCTCGCAAGCAGGCGACGACGTGTTCCTTCTGCTCACGATTCCGCAGGGCTACAGCAATCGCCAGACGGACCCGGCTTGCGCAACAAGTTTTCGACTGGAGCATCTACATCGACTCGATCGTCGTGCGCTGACGGCAGTCGCGCGGGGATCAGCGCTGGGAGCAGATCAGTCCGTGCGCTCGTCGGCGCCGAGATCCGGGGCGCCGTCGCTGCGCTCGTCGCCGTCGATGTCGGGGCCGGAGTCTGGCAGGGTGACGCCCTGGTCGATGGCGGCTGCCGCCGAGGGAACGAGGTGCAGGTCATGGCCGGCGACATCGACGAACAGTGCGTCCTCCGCGCCCTCGAGATTCGAATCGCCGCTCGCCGCCGAGCCGTCACGGGCGCGGATGGTGCGGACGAGGTTGTTCTCGAGCGTCACCAGCGTGTTCGGGAAGCGGTGCGAAATGGAGGCGAACGCGGTGTCCGGGTGGATGACGGTGTTGTGAAGGACTCGCGTGCCGCGCGCCTGCTCGAGCTCGATGCCGGTGTCGAAGTACGTGAAGCCGGGCGTGATGGCGATCACGTTGTTGCGAATGACGCCGTCGTAGTGACCGACGTAGCCGACGCCGGGGTAGGGATCATCGACGTAGGCGCGGTCGGGGTCGCCGCCGCCGCCGTCGCCCAGGCCGAAGCCGATCCCGCGCGCGCAGTCGATGATCGTGTTCCGCTCGACGATGGTGTCGCGTGACGCGGTCCAAAAATGGATCGCGTGCTCGGCGAGCGAGCCGTTCTCGCAGTGGATGCCGCGGAACACGTTGTCGCGGACCAGCCAGCCGCGCGCCTGGTGTCCGTCGATACCGCCGGTGTAGCAGCCGCCGGGATCGGGAACGACCTCGGGCCGGCCCGCGTCCGTCAGCTCGAAGAGCGAACAGGAGACGACACCGGCGTCCGTGTAGGTGTTCGGCGTCGCGCCGCTCGTGTTGATCTTCACGAACTGTTCGCCGCCGTCCACGATGTGGAGGTCGTGAAGGACGACACCGGTCGTGTCAGCGGAGGCGCCGCCCGTCACGTGGACCGGGTGGTGCACGGCACGCATCACGGTGAAGTGCGCGAGCGTGACGTCGCTGGCGGAGACGGTGATGATTTCTTGCGTTTCGTACTCGCCGTCGATGATCACGGCGTCGCGCACGCCGGAAGCACTGCGGAGCGTCACGCCGGCCGAGATGATCTGGATCCGGCGCTCGCTCTCGCCGCCGGTCATCCGGTAGGTGCCGTCACCGAGCAGGATCGTCGAACCAGCGGGCGCATCGCGCACGATGCTCGGCAAGCTCGCGGCTTCGCTCGCGGTGACCTCGATCACGTTGCCGGTCGGCGCGGGAAGGGGAGCGCAAAGCTCGGAGCCGCCCCCGCCGCCTCCCGTGCCCGCGCCGCCGGCGCCAGACTGACCCGCCTCCATGCCGGTGCCGCCGGCGCCGCTTGCGCCGGTGCCGCCGGTGCCGCCACTCGCTGCGTTCCCACTGCTACCCGAGACGGCGTTGCCCGCGCTGCCCCCCGCGCCGCCCGTGCTGCCACCACCTTTGCCCCCGACCGGCGCACCGCCCTTGCCGGCCGTGCCCGCGCTTCCTCCCGTTCCACTCGCGGCGCCGCCGTTCCCCGCCGCTCCCGGGCCGGACGGCGCTTCGCTTTCGCTGCACGCGGCGGCGAGCACGATCAGGAGCGACCCGGCACGACGAAGGGCGGGCATCGGAGCTACCCAGAATATCACGACCAGCGCGGTGATCGCTGCGCTACCAGCTGACGGTCGGAAAGGGGCGCCCTGGTCGGGCGAAGAGGTAGCCCTGGAGCAGGTCGCAGCCGAGGTTGACCAACGTGTCGCGCTCGGCAGCAGTCTCCACGCCTTCGGTCACGATGATCATGTTCATCTCGCGGCACAGGCCGGTGAGCGACGAAACCAGCTTTTGCTTCACCGGGCTCTGATCCACGCCGCGAGTGAGGGTCATGTCGATCTTCACGAACTCCGGTTCGAGCAGCGCGAAGCTCGTCAAACCCGCGTATCCGGCGCCAAGATCGTCGATCGCGATCCGGAACCCGAGCTTGCGGAGCGCGGCCACGCGACCCTGCACGTCCTCGAGCCCACCGAGCGACGAGCGTTCGGTGATCTCGAGCACGACGCGCCTGGCAACCCTGGCGAGGGGTGACTCGGGGTCGGCAAGCTCGGGGTCCATCAGGTCCCGCGGGTGAAGATTGATGAAGAGCAGGATGTCCTCGGCGTTGCCGGCGAGGGGCTCGACCGCGAGCTCGCGGACGCGCCGGCCGAGGGTGTCGAGCACCTGAAGGCGCTCCGCGGCGTCGAGCATCTGCTGCGGGCCCGGCAGCGCCGCATGGGCGCTCCGCATCAGCGCCTCGAACCCGACGATCGAGCGCCCGGTCATCGAAACGATCGGCTGAAAAGCGATCCAGACCCCAGCGAGCGCCGCCTGAAACGTGAGCTCGAGCCCGACGCGGTCGGACGCACCCGCCGGCCCGAGCAGCTCGAGAGCCTCGCGCTTGGTGCGAGCGATTTCGTAGAGCTGAGCGGCCTGCGTCACGGCATCCCGCACGTCGTCGAGCGCGAAGGGCTTCTGGATGTAGCGGAAAACACCGTGTTCGATCGCGCTGGTGGCCGACTCGATCGACGGCACCCCGGTCACCAGGATCACGGGAAGGTCGGGATCGTGCTGGCGGATCTTGCGCAGGAGCTCGATCCCGCTCATGTCGGGCATCGACAGGTCGCTGAGGACGACGGAGACCCCGCCGCGCCGGACGTGCGCGATGGCATCCTGGGCCGACTGGTAAGCTACCACCTCGGTCGCGGTGCGAACGGAGCGTTCGAGCGCGCGAAGCGCGTGTGGGTCGTCGTCAACCAGCACCACGACCCCCGCCCGCCTGACGATGGGTCGCTCCCCGCTCTTTGCAGTCTCGATCGCCTCGCCCGCCCCGGCGGCCTCGACCTCTTTGGCCTGCGCCATTCAGCCCCCGCTTCCTCCGGTTGTCTCGTTCGTGCCGGGCGCCGCATAGCGCATCGAACAAAGATATCGGGTCCTAGACGCCGCTGCAAGCCAAACCCCTCATATGGGTCTTGTTGTCGGTGGGGCCGCAGTCGTGTCGTTCGGCGGGGCCGCAGTCTTGTCGTTCGGCGGGGCCCCAGCCCCGCCGAACCTGCGCCGTCGTACGACCGCCGCCGAATGTCGCGATTTTGTTCGGGGCGCAGAGCAACGATCTCGAGGGGTTCGCTGATCGCAATGGGCCCCGGCGCGCCTCTGGTCGCGCTCCTGTCGCATCTTGCCTCCCGAACGTCTATCGTTCACCGCCATGAACACCCGTCGATTGAAGGGCCCGACCACGTTTGTTCTGATCCCGGGCGCGCTCGCGTCGCTCGCGTCGCTTTCGTTGACGGCGTGCTCGGAGGACACGAGTGGGAAACAGTGGAGCGCGCTGGCGACCTGCCTTGCGGGTCCTGCGGCGACCGCGCCCGTTGCCGAGCGCGTCACGAAGCTTCGTCAGATCATGCTCGGCAATTCCGGGACCAGCGGCGCCAAAGACGCATGGCCCGCCCGCTGCGCCCCGATGGCGGACGAGCTTTACGGCGCCCTCGACAAGTCCGGCAAGACGGCGCTCCTCAAGCGCAAGCTTCACGACCGCTTTGGCTGCAGCGACGCCAAGGGCAGCTGCAAGATCGCGGGTGAGACGGCGCTGATTTCGACCACGACCGAGCTCTGGGAGTCGGCGAAGACCGCGGACCTCAAGATCGAAGCCGTGGCGAACGCGCCCGCCCCCGCCGCGGCGTCCCCGCCGCTCGTGGACTCGAAGAGCTGGAAGAGCCTGAGCGAAAAGCCCCTGCGCGTCGCTGGCCCCGTGCTCGCGAGCGATGGTCGCGCCCTGCTCGTGCTCAAGCCCGCCGAAGGCCGCGCACGCCCGACGGTGTGCGAGTTTGCGCCGGGGTTTGCCAAGGTGCGGTGCGTGAAGGGCAGCGACAAGGTCCCCGAGCTTCCCGCGCACAGCCTCGAGATCGTCAACGATTCGCCCGGTCTCTTCGCGGCCGGGCTGACGGAAAAGGGTCTCGTTGCCTATGACATCGAGTCGGGCGAGACGTCCGCCGTCCGCGGGCGGTCCGATCGGTTGATCCGCAACGGTGTCGTTGCGGAGAAAGCAGCGAAGCTCGACATCTCGGCGACGCCGGGCGCCCCGGAGCCCCCGAAGGGCAAGAAGCCCGGCATGCTCCAGAAGCCGAAGGGCGCCGCCGAGGACGAAGGGTTCGTCGCCGTCGAGCTCAAGAACGGCAAGGAGTCGAAGGAGGTCAAGCTCGGGCTCGAGAGCCCGGTCGGCAACCCGATCACGCTCGGCAATCAGATCCTCTACCTCACGCCCTCGGAAAAGGGCGTCGAGCTCGGTGTGAAGTCGTTCCGCGGCGGACGCGTTGCCGACGGTGGCACGCTGAAGGGTAGCTTCGCCGGCGCCTTCCACACCTGCCGCCAGGGCGATAACTACGCGCTTGCCACCTACGGCTCGCGCAAGGGCCAGGGAATGAACGCGAAGGCCACGTCCGGCGAGGACAAGACGGCGCTCACGTTCACGATGTTCGACAAGGGCAAGTGGTCGAAGCCCGCGGAAGCGACGATGCCCTTCGAGCGAGCGGGTGAATCCGAGCTCATCTGTAGCGAGAAGGGAGCGAGCGTCGCCTGGCTCAAGGGCGACAAAGGGAGCGTGCTCGTCGGTCGCATCGATTGCAACGCGGACGGCTGCAAATCTAGCGAACAGAACGTGGCCGGGCTCGACAGCACCTACCTCTGGACCGTCGGCACGCTCGGCGACAAGGTGTTCGTGCTCTATCGCGGCGCGCTCGGCGAAACGAAGGTTCGTGTCGCTCCGCTCGCCGACCTTGCGAGCGCGAAGGACACGACGGTCTTCGATACCGGCGACTTCGGTGGCCCGACGACCGGCGAGCTCGTGGTGCTGCCGTCGGAGCAGGCCGTGCTCCTCCTCTTCCGCGGCGAACAAGCCGTGGCACTTCGCCTCGGCAGCGACGGCGTCGTGAGCGTCGTGTCACCGGGCTGAGCCGTCCGCACGAATCCGTTCCGGGGCGATGCAGAAACGAACGACGCGCTCCGCTCGAAAGCGGAGCGCTCCACGAGCGCCCGCCATTTCGGCATCCGAGACGTTCGCGCAGTCGGTCCGTGCCGGCTCGCTCGTCGTGACCGAGGAGGTTTCGGCGCCGGGTCCCCCACCGCCCGATCGCGTGCACCGGCTTCGCGTCGCGCTCCGCAGATTGCTCGCCTTGCTCGAGCTTGCCGCGTCGGTTGGCGCGACACCGCCGGAAAGGACCGTACGCCGCCTGCGCGCGCTCCTTCGCGCCCTCTCGCCGCTCCGCGATGTTCACGTCCAGCTCGAGACGGCGGAAGACCTTGCAACCCGCGATCCGCGCGCGCTGCCGCTGGTGAACGCGCTTCGCAGCCGCGAGGCGGTCGTTGCTCGCCGAGCGGAAAAGGAACTTCGGAGGTTCCGCACGCGCACGCACGAGGCCGACGTGGAGGCGCTCGCGTCCGCGCTTTCGGCGTCACGAAGCGCGGCGGAGGACGCGGCGTCGAAGGCCGTGCTGATGGGGATTGCTGCGCGGAGGTACCTGGCGTTCGAGGAACGCCGTCAAGGAATCGACCCCTCGGACGCCGAGGCGCTCCACCGCATGCGCGTCGCGCTCAAGAAGTACCGCTATGCCGTCGAGGCGCTCGCACCCATCGCCGGGGGAGCGGGCAAAGCGCTGAAGATGATGAAGCGCTTCCAGGATGGGCTCGGCGCGCTCCACGACGCCGACGTGCTGGATGAAACCATCCGCGCGACTGCGAAGTCGCTCGAGGCTCCTGCACGAGGGGCACTCGAGGCCCTGCGCCGAGAGCTCGAGGCGCGCCAGCACCATGAGCTTTCGGCCTTCACCGAGAAGCTCGAATCGGCGGCGCCGCGCTGGGCGCTCTAGGCCCCGCTGGGCGCCCCAGGCCGCGCCCTGACCCACGTCGGCGGCCCGGCGAGGCGTTCAATTGGACCTGGAGGGCGCGGTGCCCCCCTTCGCCTGCTCCCCGGTTGATCCGTTACAATTTCGAATCTGCACAGTATCTTGGTCGGTCGGCCCCTAGGCCGGCCCCTTGCTTTCGAGGCCGCATGACGATGACACCCCCGACGAACGCAAAACCCGAAATTGCCCAGAGGTCGCCCGCAACGTTCGCTCGCACCTTCGGCGCGATCGTTCTCTCGAGCGCGCTCGCGAGCGGTTGCGGTGGCGGCGAGACGAGTCCCTCCACCAGCGGTGGTGCGGCTGGCACTTCGGGAGGCTCCGGTGGCACCACGGGCGGGTCGGCGGGCGGCAAGGCGACTGGCGGTAGCGGCGGGACCGCTGGCGCCGGTCAGAACCATTTCACCATCAACGTTTCGCTCAGCACGGCGATCGCCACCGTCGGCATCGTCGAGTGGTCGATCGACGTACCGATCGACAGCGCGGTGATCGACTTCGGTCGCGACGCTGCCGCGTTCGAGTACCAGGCGCCGGTGAATCTGACGAAGCCGAGTTACCGCACGCTGCTGCTCGGCATGAAGCCCGACACCACGTATTCGTTGAGGATCACGGCCCAGGGCGGCGGCACGACGTACACGAGCGACGTCCTCACGGTCCAGACGGGTTTTCTCCCGAACGGGCTGCCGGAGCTCGACGTGAGCGACATGAACCCGAGCGCGCTGTACGCGGGCGGCGGCTTCACGGCGAACTGCACGGGCCTGTCGGGAGGTCCCGGTCTCGGCAATCCGTCAACGCGGAGCTGGGCGTTCATCTACGACAAGGACGGCGATCAGGTGTGGGCCTACGACCTCACCGACACCGAGGTCTCGGGTTGCTCGCGCGCTCGCATGTCCGTCGACGGTGACTACATGTGGGCCGGGAACTTCAACAACGCGATGCCGAACGGCTACCTCTTCCGCGTGAGCATGGATGGTCTTGGTACGCCGCAGACGTACAGCTGCCCCGGCCGCAACCACGACTTCGCTTTCCTCCCGAGCGGCAACGTCCTCTACTGGGAACAGCAGAACGGCGGGGGCTACACCGACGGCAAGGAGGGCCCCGACTACATCATGGAGCTCGACCCGGCGACCTCCGAAAAGCGCATCATTTACGACCAGATGCGAGACTTTGCCGAGCAGATCAACGACTCGCAAGGCGCTCACACGAACCAGGTGAACTACGTCCCGGAGCTCAACGCGATCTCGTTCTCGATGCGCCACACGAGCACGATCGGCCTCATCTCGTATCCCGGTGCCGAGCTCCTCGCGGTGTTCGGTGGCCCGATCAGCACCTTCGACATCGAATGGGACATCCAGCACGGGCATCACGTGCTTGCCGACCATCTGTTCATCTTCAACAACAACGGTTCGAACGGTGGCTCCAGCATTCTCGGCTTCGACTTCAACATCGCCGCCAGCACGGCAACCGAACGCCTCGACTATTCGAGCGGCCGGAGCTCGGGCGCCTTCGGCGACGTGAAGGAACTGCCGAACGGGAACATCTTCGTCACCTACTCGACGAGCGGCGTGTTCCACGAGATCACGGCCACGGGGCAGCTCCTGCGCGAGGTCTCGACCTCCGACAGCCTCGGCTATTCCGAGCACCGGCGGACGCTGTACGGTGCGCCGCCGCCGTTCGGAGAGTAAGATCGTGAGCAATATGCGCCGATCGCGTCCGCTCTGGGCCGGAACGCCCGCCCTCGCCCTCGCCTCCGCTCTCGTCACCACCGGTTGCGGCGACGACCTCGTGCCGAACGCAGCACCGCCCACCAGCACCACGTGCGAGAGCACGTTCGCGATCACCGACGACACGAACTACTCGATGACGAGCACGCTTTCCGTCGAGCTTTCGCGGATCAAGGACGCGAGCGACATCGTTTTCGACTGGAGTGCCGTCACCGTCGACTACTTCGGACGGCCGATCGACCCTTTGATCGACATCGACATCGTCGTCGTCTCGCTCTGGGGCATGACGCCGGCGGAGCTCGAGGAGAATCTGCGCCAAGACAACTTGCCGCTCAGCGACAACAAGGGTGCCATCACCACCTACCCCGAGGACGACTACACCTCGATGAACCTGCTCGGCTTCGACGTCTTCGGCAGCCCCTTGCCCGAGGAAGAGCTCTGGCCGCGCTTCGACACGATGCACCCGGAATACGCGTACCCGCAGGACACGCACACGTACATGGTGACCGCCGGAACCGGAACCGCCGCCGGCAAGGGCACGCGGATGCTCACGTTCTTCAACCTCGACCCGGCGTCCGACCAGACCGAACTCTCTCTCACCAACGAATCGACGGTGCTCGACTACACCGTCACGCTCGGGGACGCGCGACCGGTGGCGGTTCCGCTCGACACGCCGTCGCTCGTCATCGACTGGCGACAGATGACGACGAACGCCATCGGCAACGAGTACTCGCCCGCTCAGATCACGCGCGCCGTCGTCGCCCACTTCGAGACCGAGTCCGTGGCGGACCTCGAGGCCGATTTTCTGAACCTCGAGCAGCTCGCGATCGGTTGGTGGTCGGCCGACGTGCGAGCGGGTGCGAGCATCGACCTGGGGACGCTCCTCGACGAAAACATGAATGCTTTCCCTGGGATCGACGCGTCGGGCACCTGGATGGTCGCCCTCTTCTGCACCGCGAGTTGCAATCACCCCGCGCCGTGGTCGATCACGCTGCTCGAGCCGTGCGACGGCTAAGCGTGAGTCTGTCACTCACGGACTCGAAGCGCGACGTGCGGTGCGCTACGGCATCGAGCAACCGTCACCGGCGACAGGGAGCGCACCCGCCTCGAGCCAGGTGAGCATCGTCGTTTTTTCGCTTGGCGTCAGCGGCTGCACGGGAGGCTCGAGATCGAGCTCCGTGAGCGGCATGAAGTCCGTCTCGATCGCCGGCAGCATCGCCTCGTAGACGAGCTGCGTGCCGTACGGTGCGCGCGTGTGCTCCCACGTCATCAGCGGGAAGGGCGCACGGTTCCGCGGTGGGTCGGCATGGCAGCGCTGGCACTTCGCTTCGATCACCGCGCGCACGTCACACGGAAAGTCCAGTGCGCCTTCACCCGCCGCGCCGCCTTCGCCGGCGTTGCCCGTTCCGGCCCCCGTTCCACCGGAGCCACCCGTACCACCGCCGGGTGGCTTGGGCTCCGTCGAAGCACAGCCGACGACCAACCCGAGAGCGCCGAACCAACGCCCGGCGCGAGAAGCTCCGCGCGCGACGGGGTGACTCACTCGTTCATGGCGCGCACGGCGCGGCACCCGCTGCGTGCGGACAATGCAGCGTGGGGTCGAGCGCCGCGTTGGACGCGTGCGCGAGGCGGCAGCTCACCGTGTCGCCGCCCGGCGCCGGATACACGAAATCGCTGGGGTTCCCCTCGGGAACGGTTTCGCACTCCGCGAGGCACGTGGGCACGTCCGCGAACTCACTCGCGCAGAATTCCATCATCAAGCTGCAGTACGCGGCGCACGCTCCACCGCAGGGACCGAGCCCGGCGGGACCAGCGTGATCACAGTGTGGGTCGACGCCTGCGGTCGCCGCGAGCGCGGCATGGTCGTTCCGGCAGGCGAGGCTGTTGCCCGTCGCCACGTCGGTCGGAAACGCCGCGCAGGTCGCGAGGCATTGCGCTTCATTCGGGTACTGCGCGTCGGCACCCGAGTCGCCACAGGCAGCCATCAGCGTCGTGCAATAGCCCTCGCACGTCGGGGCCGCGACGGGCGCACCGCCCTCACCGCCGGCGCCCGAGTCGGCCACCTCACCGCCTTGTCCGCCGACAACCGTGCCCGCCGAGCCACCCGTGCTCGTGCCCGCGGTCCCGGCGTTCCCACCGGCGCCTCCTGCTCCGCCCGTGCCTGCACTGCCGCCCTTGCCCGAAGCGCCTCCGGTGGTCGAGCCAGCGGATCCACCTTTGCCCGCGGTGCCGCCCTTGCCGGCGCTGCCGCTACTCCCACCGGCACCGCCCTTGCCGCTGGTTCCACCGGTCGCCGCCGGTTCGTCGTCATCGCCGCATCCGGTCACGATCGCAACCGACACCGACGCGATGAGGCATCCATCGATCAAGAGCTTTCGGAGTGATGAGGTCATGGGCCGAAGCCTTGGGCGCTCTCAGCCGGGCGTCAACGAGCCGAATTGTCACGCTGCTGGAGGGTCCCCCCACCGCGTGGCACTTCGCGACAGTCGTACTTCGTAACAGCGCTTTCTCACGTATAGTGCGCCCTTGCCGTTTCTTTCCAGGGCGATCGCTATCGGGGTTTGCGCGTGTCTGTGCTGGCGAGCGGCGGACGTCGTCGCCGCGCCCGTTCCCGTCCCCGGTCGTGACCCTGCTCCCGCTCCCGTCGAGAAGGTTCCGCCCGCGCCCACCACCACGACAGTAAAGGAGGAGCCCGCCTGGCTACCGAACGTCAAGCTCAACGGCGGAATTGCAATCTACTATTACCAACCGACCAACGGCTGGGACAATCAGTACCTCATCTATTCGAACCTGCGCTTCCAGGCGCGCTGGGATGCCTTCGGGCTCTACTTCGAGCCGCGCCTCAGCAATGAGAAGATGCGGGCGTACTACGACAGTCTTGGCTGGGTGCACCAAGCGTACGTGTTCGCGGAGCTCCTGCCGTTCACCTTAAAGGTGGGCAAGCTCTACAAGCAGGTCGGGCTGTTTTGGGACAACACCTTCTACGGCAACATCCAAGTCTACGAAGGCTTGAAGTTCGATCCGAACTCCGGGGTTTCTCTGGAGGCGAAATTCGGGAAAACCATCGGTGCCGAGGCGTGGGCACAATTTTTCGTCATCGACGGTCACACCAACGCTTCGCTCGCCGGCCGTGACACGATCTCGATCCCCGGCGCTCGCCGCCGCAACATCTTCGCGGCGCGGGTCCAGCCGTTCTTCGAGATCGCCCCGCGGTCGCGGCTGACGCTCGGCCTTTCCGGCGAGTCGTTCACGGCCGATCTCCCGAGCGAAACCAACACCGTCCAGCGACTTGCCGGTGACCTGAAGCTCACCTGGGGGGCGTTCGGGATCTGGGGTGAGGTGCTTCGCCAGTGGGGCGCGAACGTCAACGCTTTTCCCTACGCCGGTGACCCCACGGCGACGCCGCCGGTTCCGGGGCGGAGCTCCGCCGACAACGTGTACTTGCTGGCCGGTACGGAGTTCGCTCTGGCTCCGGTCACCGTCCGCTACAACCTGAGCGTCGCCCGCTACCGCGACCTTCGGGTCCAGGAGGTGCTGCACCTTCCGGGCGTCGAGGTGGCGCTCCACGAGCACGTGTCCTTCCTCGCCGAATACGCGGTCTGGAACCGCTTTGCCCCCGAGGGGGTCACCGACTACGACCACAGTCTGAACCTCACGGTCATGGCGTACTTCTGATGGACACTCCCGTGATTGCTGACGCGCCGGTCCGAAAACGACGTCGCCCGGTGATCGCGTTCGGTTTCGTCCTGCTCGGAACGTTCGTCGGCCTCCTCGGTGCGGAGGCATTCGTCCGCATCGCGAGGCCCGCGCAGCGGGCCAACGTGGTCCGCCTGTCCACACTCCGTACCATCGACGGCGATCCGGTGTGGGAACACTCAGCCGACCGGCAGAACCGCGCGTGCGCCGAGAAGTACCCGGAGCGGCAGCGCATCGTCCTGCTCGGAAGTTCGATCACCTACGGCTTCCAATTGGCGTTGGCGGAGGTGTTCACCTCCCAGCTCGAGCAGCGGCTGAACGCAGCTCGGCCGTCGCCGGGTTTCTGCGTGATGAGCTTCGCTCAGCCGGGTTTCACCTCGAAGGAGAAATTCGCGACCGCCCGCGAGGCGTTGCCGCGCTACCGCCCGGTACTCGTCCTCTGGGAGGGCTGGAACGAGTTCGGTGGGTTCGTGAAGCTCGGTGAAGGCGCTTACGAGCTCCGTCACCACGTGCTGCGTGCCGATGGTTTCCCTGGGCTCGCCGGCGTTCCGGATACGATCAATCGCACCTTGTTCCTGAACTCCAAGCTCTACCAGTACGCGACGCTTCAAGTCGGCGAAACGAAAGTGAACAATGACGAGTTCGAGCCCGCCCGCAAGCGACTCGCCGCCCTCGCAGCGCTGGCGCGGAGCGTCGGCTCACGGCTCGCCGCCTACGAAGCCGTGTCGATGGACCGGCCGTTCGAGGCACCGCACCTGCAAAGCGGGATCCTGGAGGAGTTCGTCGTCAAGGAGCACGTTCCGCTACTGCGCCTGAGTGAGGCCCTCACCGGTCAGGACTACAAGGTCCTGCGCCTGGGCGACTGCTGTCACTTCAACGCCGCGGGTCACCGCGTGCTCGCCCCGTTGTTCGAGCGCTTCGTGCTCTCGGTGCTCGACGGGCCGGCGTTCTGAGCTCGCGCTGCCGTCCAACCTGGTCAGAAAGGAATCGTCGCCGCCGGGTAGGCGACGTGATCGGTGCCCGCATCGGTCACGGTGCCGGTCTCGAACGTCCAGCCGGCACCGGGCAGAACGGTGTCGGCCGTCGGGGTGCTCTTGGCGACACCGAGCGGTCGCCCGACGCGATTCACCGGATAGATGGCGACGCTCGGGCTGCTCACCGTGACGTCGAACTCGTTGGTCAGCGTGCCCGTGTACGCGCTCCCGCCGTCTCGGCTGACGGTCGAAACGCCGCTCACGGCGAGCCCCTCGACGGGGACGACGGTGACGCCAAAGGCCGGAAACGTGAATTCAATGCGCCCGAGCTCGGCGATCGTGACGCCGGCGCCGGTCGCCGCCGTCATCGCGACCTGCCCCGCGTCGACGCACGGTAGGATCGCGCCGCTGCCGTCGTCGACCCGAAAGTACTTGCCGCTCTCCAGGGTGCCGCCCGCCATCGTCACGATCGCTTCGTTCTTGTCGATGAAGGAGATCATCATGCCCGCGCTGCAAGCCGGGGTGTCGCCGTCGTTTCTCACGGCGGCGTACATCTCGACGCCGGTCGCCCCGTCGATCAGCGTCAACGCGATCAGCTCGAGCCCGCTTCCTTCTCCGCTGAGCTCCATGCGAGGCAAATCTTCCGGAACGAACAGTCGGTTGTCGCCGGTCTCGACGGGAGGCGGCTCATCGTCTGCGTTTCCCGAACAAGCGAGAGCGAGCAGGGGAGCGGCAGATCGAAAGAGGAGGAAGAACCTCGACCGCATCGTGATGCGCGCAGTTTGACGGTCGCTGGGCGCCCCGTGCAACACCATCACCCTGGAGGGTGATATTCACAAGGGTCGGGCTTCCAGAACGTGCCCGGGTCCGCGAGGCGGCGCTGCCTGATCTTCGGCGCTCCGGGCACTAGAACGATAGACCACGAGGGGTATCAGGCGTCGGCGACCGGTTTCCCGGGCGTGTCGCGCAAGCGATTTTTCACGTCTCGAATCAAGATTTTTACCCCGCGGAGTTGCGAATTCCGGCCCCGTGACCAGCTCGCAAACATCGGAATTAAAAGCCATTTCTATTTGGGATGAGATTTTTCTCACCGCCAGTTGGAATGCTCCACCGGCAAGCGCGAAAGAACTCGTCTGATTTCGCCCTTGTAAATGGATCAAAAAAAGGGGGCGAGCGAAGCTCCGCTCCGCGACGAGAGGTCGAAGCCCATGATGAAGAAGCGATACACAGTCGCCCTAGGGGCAGTTTCAGCGGTCCTGGGTGCGTGCGGGTCGCACATTTCCGGACCGAATACGGACGACGGCCCCGGTAGCGGTGGCTCGGGGGTGAACGCCGGCGGTTCGACGAGCGGCGGCTCCTCTGGGTCAGGTGGCACGTCCGGCTCGGGTGGTTCGTCCGCCAACGGCGGTTCGGGAGGCACAACCCCGACGGGTGGCGTCGGTGGGACCGGCGGCACGCTCACCGGTGGTACCGGTGGCGGGGGCATCGGCGGCACCAGCGGCACGGCAGGAACGTCGAACTGCGTGCCCGGCGTTCCGGCGACCTCGCAGGTTCAGCGCATGAAGAACCTGCAGTACGACAACGTCATCAAGGATCTGCTCGGCATCACGACGCTGACCGAGGCCGGTGGTGGCCCGCCGTCGGCGATGCTCGTCGAGGACTCCGCGGGCAGCCTGACGGAAATCTCGTGGAACGCGTACCAGGACGCCGCTCAGGCGATCACGACCGCGGTGATGACCGGCCCGACGCGGTCCATGTACATCAACTGCGATCCGGCGATGGCGGGCTGCCTGACGGATACGATCCGGAACTTCGGTCGCAAGGCGTTCCGTCGTCCGCTCACGGATACCGAGATCGCGAGCTTCACGCGCCTCGACAACCTCACGCCGAAGGGCACGCCCGAGCAGACGGCCGAGGCGATCCTCTACACCTTCCTCGTCTCGCCCTCCTTCATCATGACGCCCGAGTTGGCGCAGGACGTGGAAGGGGTGGGTATCCGGCTCTCCCCGTACGAGGTCGCGGCCAGGCTCTCGTTCCTGATCTGGAACTCGACGCCCGACGACCTCCTGGCAGCCGCAGCCGACGCCAACATGCTCGCGGACAAGGCGCAGATTTTGGCTCAGGCGCAACGGATGGTTGGGATTCGCGACAAGGCCGGGCCGGTCGTGTCCGCCTTCCACCGCACCTATGCCGACATCCGCATGGGTTCGCACTGGAACGACATCGATCACGATGCGACCAAGTACCCCCTGTGGAGCGCGAACGTACGAGCGCCGATGATGGCCGAGATCGACTCCTTCTTCGAAGAGGTGGCGTTCTCGGGCAGCGGCCAGTTCAAGGATCTCTTCCTGAGCAACGTCGGCTACGTCAACAACGTCACCGCGCCCATCTACGGGGTCACCGGGACGTTCGGTCCGGAGTTGACGCGGGTGGAACTCGACGGCGCGCAGCGCCCGGGCTTCCTGACCCGGGTCGGCTTCCTGGCGTCGTACTCCGCCGGAGCCAGCACGAGCCCGATCCTTCGCGGCGCGTTCATCACCACGAAGATCCTCGCGGTCGAGCTCGGGGATCCCCCGCCCGAGGCCGCGGACACGCCGATCCCGCCCGGCAACTACACGACCCAGCGTCAGGTCAACGAGGCCCACACGGCTCCGCCGAACTGCGCCGGGTGTCATGCCGGCTACATCAACCCCGCCGGCTTCGTGCTCGAGAACTTCGACTCGATCGGTGGCTGGCAGACGACGGACCCGCTCGGTGGCGCCATCAACACCACCGCGGAAGTCGTCTTCAGCGACACGAACATCAAGACCATCAGCACGCCGCTCGAGCTCATGACCGAGCTCGGGACCGGTCCGGATGCCAAGCACCACTACGCCGAGAAGTGGGTCACCTTCGCAACCGGACGCGTGGGCGACGCCGCCGACGCCTGCGTGGCCGACGAACTCAGCCTCCGGTTGTCTACCGATGGCTACACGATTCTCAACGTCCTCGCCGACCTGACCCAAGCAGACTCGTTCCGCCTGCGTACCGTTGGGAACTGAGAAGGAAAGCCGACCATGAACAAGTCAATGAACCGAAGACTCTTCCTCCGTGGCCTGGGTGGCGCTGCTGTCGCAGCACCGTTCTTGAGCTCCGTTGCAGAGCGCGCCGCGAAGGCCTCGGCGGCTCCTGTCGGCACCCCCAAGCGGCTGATTGTGTACTTCACGCACTACGGCTGCCTCACCAACCGCTGGTTCCCCACCAAGTCGCACGGCGCCCTCACCGCCGCCGACTACGAGGCGACGACGCTCAAGCATCTCGCCCCGTACGCGTCGAAGCTGCTGATGCCCCGCGGCATCCGCGCCATGAACGAATGGAGCTTCGGCGGGACCCACGGTCAGACGACGGATCCGCACACGCAGGTCTGCGGGTCGTACTTCACCTGCCAGCCGGTGACCCCGGACAGCGGTAAGTTCGACGCCAAGCCCACCGGCCGCTCGCTCGACCATGTCTGCGCCGAGCAGGTGGACGGCGGCGCGCCGCTCTTCATGCAGATCGGTGGGGTCCGCGGCAGCGCCACCCTCACCCAGGACGTCATCTCGTGGGACCAGGCGGGTCAGATCTTCCCGGGCGTCGGCACTCCTTCCACCGTCTTCAGCAACCTCACGAACCTGTTCACTGAGGGCATGCCGATGTCGCCGGACACGTACGCGGTCGTCCGCGGCCAGAGCGTCATCGACGTGGTGCGCGACGACCTCGACACGCTGAAGCGCGTTCCGATGAGCGCATCGGACCTGCAGCGCCTCAACGACTGGACGGAGCTCCTGCACGAGACGGGCGGCACCGTTTCGGCCCAGTGCACGCAGGAGACGGCGACCGGCCTCAATCTCTCGTCGTCGACCGTGCAGCAGGCGGGCAACAGCCTGGATCGCGTCACGCCGATCATGATGGATCTCGCGGTGTTGTCGGCCATCTGCGACGCCAACCGGGTCATCTTCCTGAAGCACCCCGGGACGTACACGTTCAGCTTCCTCGGGCTGAACAAGGACTCTCACGGGATCTCGCACCGCATCGGCACCGCGTTCATGGGCGGCACCTGCCTCGACGGCGTGCTCGAGATGATCGCGACGATCGACGACTGGTACGCGCAGCAGTTCGCCTACCTGGTCGGTCGGCTCGACAGCTTCGACGAAGGCGACGGGAAGCTCCTCGACAATACGGCTACTGTCTGGTTCCAGGAGCTCTCGGACGGCAACAGCCACAACCTCAACAACATGCCGATCCTCCAGGCCGGAAGCTGCGGCGGCTACTTCAAGACCGGCGAGGCCGTGAACGTGGAAGGCGGCGCCGCCGACCTCACCCGCGGTCACAGCGAGGAAGATTGCCAGAACGGGCAATCGACGAACCTCGACGGCGTCGGCACGCCTGCCAACGTCGCGACGATGCCGATCAACAAGTATTTCTGCAACTTGATGAACGCCATCGGAGTGAAGGCTGGCGCGGACGGCTTCCCGGCGATGGGTGGCGCGGCAGAGGTCACTCACTACGGCAAGTACGACGACACGGCGCTCTTCAAGGGCGGCGGCAACAACCCGGCCTCGATCAAGAACCCCGGCGAGTACGCGGAGCTCCGCGGCACCGGAGTCTGATCCAGGTCTGCCGGGCTCCACCCCGGTTCGAGTGCAAGGGCCTTTCGCGAGAAGGGCCCTTTCACTTTAAGGCGTCTTTCGCGAGGAAGGCCCTTTCGCTTTGTGGTTTCCTGCTTCGAGCGGCAGGTCGGTCCCGCGTTCGACGACGCTCGCCCTCTGCGGTACGCCCAATTGGAGGGCGTTGACGCATGCACCGGTGGCTGACGGCACCCACGTTCGACGATATCGAGAAGACCCGTCAGGCGGCGCTCCTCTACCGACTTTCGGGGGTGATGATCCTGCTTTCCGGCCTGGGAGCTGGATCAGGCCTGCTCGACCGTCATAACCAGCTCGGCGTCACGCTCCTGTTCTGGACGGTCGTGCTGTCGTGGCTGGGCGTCGTCGCCGCCCTCGTCCGTCGCGGGCGAGTCGTGCTCGGTGCCTGGGCGCTCTCGTCGTTTTTCTGGGTGCTAGTCGCTTTTGCCACCCTGTTTTTCGGGGGGATGCGCGGGCAGATCGCCTCGGTATTCGCCGTCTGCATCCTGTTGATCGGCGGCGTCGTCGGGGGAAGGGCCGCGCTGTGGATGGCGCTTCTGAGCTCCGCCTTCTGTGCTGGGGTCGCCTACCTGGAGACACAAGGGCACCTTCCTCCCCCGCTCGGACCCTACAGCCCCATCAACGCGTGGGCCGCGGTCACGGTCACCGTGCTGCTCACGTCCGTGCTCCTCAGCACGTCGATCGAAACACTGCGCCGCGTCAACGCCGAGGCCGAGCGCTCCGCCAAGGAGCGGGACGAAGCGTTGCGGCGCTCGATTCAGGGGCAAAAAATGGAGCTCGTCGGCAACCTGACGAGCGGCATCGCGCACGACCTCAACAACCTTTTGACCGTGATCGTGAGCAGCGTCAGCGTGCTGCGGCTGCGGGCGCCGCCCGACGATCGAGCAGCGCGGCAGCTCCTCGACGATCTCGATAGCGCTTCGTCACGCGCCGCTCTGATGACCAGCCAGCTCTTGGCGTTCGGGCGCGCGCGCAGCGTCGAAAACGTTCCGGTCAACTTCAGCGCCGTACTCACCGACATGGGGAGGATGTTGCCCCGCCTGCTCGGGGACAGCGTCGCGGTCGAGGTCAATGCCGCGCCGGGCTGCTGGTGCCTCGGTACGCGAGTGGGGCTCGAGCAGATCCTCTTGAACCTCGCCGTCAACGCCAGGGACGCGATGTCGGGCGGAGGCACGTTGACCCTCGAGCTGTTGGTGGCGGGAGACCGCTTGCTCTTTCATGCCAAAGACACCGGCACCGGCATGACCGAAGACGCTCGCCGGCGCGCCTTCGAGCCGTTCTTCACGACGAAGGCAACGGGAACGGGACTCGGTCTCGCCACCGTCAGAAAGCTCGCCGACCAGTTCGATGCCACGATCGAGATCGAGAGCGAACTCGGTCGCGGGACCACTTTCTCGCTGAGTTTCCCGCAAATTTCCGCGCCAAGCGCGAGCAAACCACGGACCGTCTCGGGGTTGGCTGACGACGCTGGGGGCGGGGAAGCATCCGGTGTTCGCGGCCGCATCCTGCTCGTGGAAGACGATGCCCTCGTGCGGCGGACGTTGGCCCGCGCCCTCGCTGAGCAGGGCTACGACGTGATCGCCGTGGCGGATGCTGGCGAAGCTCTTGCTTTCGTGGCCGCGTCCCGCGCGGTCAGTTGCGTCGTCAGCGACCTGAGCATGCCGGGCATGGACGGCGAAGCGTTGTCGCGCGCGCTGTCGGAAACGCATCCCGCGCTGCCGATGGTGATGATCAGCGGCAACCGTGCGGCGGGCGCGGAGCTCATCGCCGCTCGCCCCCGCGTGTTCTTGCCCAAACCAGTCGCGAACGAAGTGTTGTTTGCCGCCATTCGAACGCTCATCCAGACGAGCGCCGGCTCTTACGAGCCGGGAGCTTGACGCCCTTCGAGGGTGTGGTTACCTGGCGGCTACGTCAGAAGGACTCTTGGCGCACGCATCCGTCGCAAAGCGACCGTCATCGCGAACCTTCGCCTGGGTGCTCGCCGTCGCGTCGTGCCTCTTCGGCACCACGGGCTGCTCTGATTTGCCACCGTCGCTGCCGAGCACCGCGGCCCGTGTGCGCTTTGCTTCACGCGTGGACCTCGTCGAACTCGCGATTGCCGACCGCGCGCGAGCCGAGAAGGTTCGGCGGCTCTACGCCGAGATCGACACCTTGATGATCACGGTGATGCGCGCGTCCTCGAGCTCGATCGTCAAACTAGGATCCGAAGAGGGGGCGCTGACGGATGCCGAGACGCGTGCCGCCGTCGCCAAGGTTCGCGACGCCGACATCGCCGCCTTCAAGCGCTACATCCAGCTTCAAATGGAACTCCGCCGCTCGCTGAACGCCAAGGAATTCGCCAAGCTCGACGCCATCAACTGAGACCGTTGCACGATGTTCTGGATCGCTCTCTCGCTTCTGATCATGAATCTCACCGGTGAAGGCGATGACACGTATGCCTTTCGCATGTTTCTCGAACAGGTCCGTGAGTCCGTCCAGGAGAACGTCCACGACCCCGGGCGCCAACGGTCCGCGGTGCAAGCGGTCGATCGAGCCTCAGCTGCTTTTTCGAAGCACCGCGACCGCGTCGGTAAGATCAGCGAATGTCTCGAGCGAGCGGATCGCAAGTACGCGGCTACCCAGGCGGAATACGAGCGTTGCATCGCCGATCTCGGTCCGGCGTGGGACGCCGCGAGCGAGGACCTGATCGAGCTCGAAAGCGCCTTCCGTTCCGCACTCACCCCCCAAGAGCACGCGGCCGTGCGGCACGCCGCGGAGTAGCGAGCCGTGCAGTCACTCCGCTGCATGCTCGCCGTCGCGGCGATTTTCTCGTTCGCGGCCGTTGTTCGCGCCGAAAACCTTCGCCGGCCGGGGCTCGACGGAAGGTGGTCCGGCCGTCACCTGACCACCCCGCACAACAGCCTCAAGATGATAGCGGGACCCGGGGAGGCGATCTTCTTGGGTGACCGCTTTGCGGAGCAGATCGTGGACGCGGGTCCCCAGTTCGTGCGGCCTAGCGTCGGTAGCGACGAATGGTGGCTGCGCTTCGGCGTCGGCTTCGGGTTGACGAAAGATTGGGAAGCCGGGGCGATGTTTCTGCCGTTCAGACTCGCGCCTAGCTTCGATTTTTCGCAGATCACGGTCTTCGTCACGCGCGGCTTTCGCTACGAGAATTTCGACTTCGGAATCCGGCTCACGTTTCAGACTCCGCGCCCGAACAAGGACGACATGCGCGTCTGGATCTTGAATCCCGGCATACCCATCGTGTTCCGCTCCGATTTCCTCCGGCTGGATGCGGGGTTTTTCCTTCCGTTCGCGACGCGCGAGTGGACCGCCGGGGCCACCGTGCCGGCGCGCGTGTCGGTCAGCCTGAATCCCCACGTGTTTTTCGGCGTCGAAACCGGCTTCGCCCAGAAGCGCTTCGACTACGAGAGCGACTGGAAGATTCCGTTGGGCTTTCTCGCCGGGTACACGGCGCTGTTCGGCGGGCGCGTGCTCGACTTCACCGGAATGTTCTCGTGGGATTCGTTCCTGTCGCCCAACGCCGATGAGGCGAGCGACCTCGTGGACGCTGAATCCTTTCGAGTCGGGTTCGGCTTCACGATTCATTCCATCATTCGCTGATGGCCCCGACGCCGCCGACGACCACGCCGAGAGCACCTCGGCTGCCGTCCGTTGCCGCAGGCGTCACCGCCGTCGCCCTCGCCGCGGCGTGCGGGCCGAACTCCAGCGTCTCGACAGCCGGTACGGCCGGCGCCGGGGGCTCGATGGATCCGGAATGCGCGGTGACCGTGACCAGTGCCGAGCTTTCGCCGTACATCCCGACCGTGGGCATCGTGACGTTCACCACGAGTTTGGCAAACCTGACGTCCGCAGAAATCCAGTTCGGCTTCGATACGACCTACGGGTACGTGGCGCCCGTGGATCTGACGGAGGAGAGTCATCGCACGCTGCTCCTCGGCCTGAGGCAAAACATCATCAGCCACTATCGCGTTGCCGTCAGCGACGGGGATTCCGTCTGCTACAGCGAGGACGGGACGATCGTGGGCGGCGTGCTGAACGCCGACTCGCTCAGGGAGTCATGGGTCACCGAACAGAGCGCCCCCGGTTTCATCGTCACGGCGCACGACGGACACGCCGTGATCTACGACAGTTTGGGTGAGCTCGTCTGGGCCTACGACATGTGGAACGTTTTCTCCGTCGCACTGTCGTGGGACGCAAAGTACATGATCGGCCGCGACCCGGGCCCGTTCGACCTCGGTACCGGCGGCACCTTCTACCGCGTCAAGATGGATGGCTCGGACTTCCAGGAGTTCGACGCCCCCGGCGGCGACCATCACGACTTTGCCGCCATCCCCGAGGGCATTGCTTACCTCGCAAAAACGGCCGAGGGGGAGTGCGACCGCGTGTACGAGGCGAGCATCGACATCACGGACGGCACACCACGCTTCGACACCTGGCAGATCTACCAGCACTTTTCCGATGAGGGCGTGACCGAAGGAACCGAGATCTGTCACGCCAACCGCATTCACTACCTGGCCGAAGGCGACCGCTACACGATCTCCGATCGAAACAAGGACGCGATCGCGATTTTCGGGCGGAATGGGGAGCCGATCATGTCGATCGGGAAAACGCCGACTGGCGGCACCACCCCGCACATTCAGGCGGAAGGTGCAGGGCCGGGCGGTGCCTGGCACGTCCAGCACGGCCACCACTACTACGCCGACGACAAGCTCCTCGTTTTTTCGAACGAATCGAGCGGTGGGGCCGCGGCACTCCACTACACGCTGGGCGAGAGCGGCGCCTCACTCGATTGGCGGTACGACGGCGCAGGGGCCTCGATGATCCAGGGCGACGTCCAGCACTTGCCGAACGGGAATGCCCTGGTGACGGCAAACCTCAGCGGCACCATCATCGAGTTCGACCCGAACGCTCAACTCGAAGTTAGACGTCTGATACTAGACGGACCGATGGGGCCGCTGTACGGCTTCACCTACAGCACGCACCGGCGGACGCTCTATGGCCCACCGGATCCACGCTAGAGCGCAGCTAGACGCGCTCTAGCGAGCTCGGATCAGAGCGTCCCGGCCAGGGTCGGAACCGTCCAGTCGTAGTGCGTCTCGGGATCGGGTCCGTTGAAGTCCGTGGCGAATGTGCCGGTGTTTGCGTTGGCATCGCCGAGCAAGAACTTCTGCAGGTTCGCGACCAGCGGGGCCGTGTACGCGCTTCTCCACTGGCAGTGACTGCCGGACGCGCCCTGGTACGTGATGTTGTCGCCAACACCGAGTGCCTCGAAGATCTTGGCGCCGGCGTTGGCCGTCACCCAGGCCGAGTTGCGGTCGAGGCCGGCGTAGTTGGTGCTGGGGTTGTCCACGATGTAGAGGCCGCGCGGCGCGATCAGCCCGATCATCTCGTGCATGTCGACCGGCAGCTTGTCCGTGGTGTCGCCGTTGGCGTTGTTCGCCGTTGCGAAGTCGCTGAGCTTCTCCTGCGAGAACCAGCGCTCATAGCTGATCGCGTGATAAGGCCACTCGCCGCCCGAATCCAGATTGCCGATCAAGCGCAGCGCCGGAGTGCCACCGACGCCCGATTCGACGGGAACGGTGAGGGCGATGCGATGGTCGAGCACGCCGACCACGAAGGCACCCTTGCCGAAACGAGAGCAACCGGTGACGCCGATCTTGGTGGGGTCGATCACCTCGGGATGGAGCTCCAAGACGTCGAGGATGCGGCTCACGCCCCAGGCCCACGCGACGAGCAAGCCCGCGTCGTGGGTGGAGCCGTAGATCGTGTAGAAGCCGCCGGTCTTGGGGCCGCTGCCGCCGTTTTCGGCGCCGAGCGTGTACGCGTTGTAGTTGATCGAAGCGATGCCTCGAGATCCGAGCTCGCTCGCAAAGCCGATGCTGCCGAAACCGATCACGGCGGGGTAGGGCGGGCTTCCGGAGTTCGGAATCGAAACGGTCACGCTGAACGTGGTGGTCTTCCCCATGTCGTTCACGGTGACGGAGATCATCGAGTTCGTGACGCTGCCCGTGGTGGCGCTCTTCGGCGTGCGGGGCTTGTCGCCGTAGATGAACTCGTAACCCTGCTGCAGGATTTCTTCGCGGCGACAGAGCCACTCGCTCTTGTCCGTCATTCGCGTGCCGCTCATGTTCATGAACGGATCGGGCAACTTCGGATCCGCGGTCAGCGAGGCCACGGTGGGCATCGCCGGAACGGTGCATGCGGCGCCGGGGTCTTCCACGAAGTCGTCGATGGTGCCGCCACCCGCGCTGCCGCCGGTGCCCGCACCGCTGCCGCCGGCGCCCGCTGTTTGCCCACCCGCGCCGCTCGAGCCGGCGGTGTCGCCGCCCGAACCGCCCGGCGGCAGCCCCGCCATGCCACCGGTCGCGGTGCCGCCCGTGCCGGCGACGACGCCGCCCATGCCGGCGGTGACCGAGCCGCCCACGCCGCCCGTCGGCATGCCGCCCATGCCGGCGGTGACCGAGCCGCCCACTCCTCCGGTGCCACCCACTCCGCCTACGCCGCCGGTGGTACCGCCCGTGCCCACCCCCGAGGTCCCGCCGTTCATCGCCCCACCGATCCCCGCGGCGCTACCGCCCGAACCAGCGTTGCCACTCGACCCACCGCTGCTCGGATCGTTCTCCTCGGTTGTCTCGGGCAAGCACGCCGCCGCGAGTGCCATAGTGAGCAAAACGGTCGAGGGGAGCGCAAGATAGGCAACACGCTGGTGCATCGGCTGGTCTCTCCTTTGAGACGCGGTCGGGAGGCGATGCCCGACGACTACAATTCCCGCCGAACCCCCGATCCGATCAGGGTTTTCCCGTATTGCTCCGCCAGTGGCGGCATATTCCGCCTCAGCGAAAGTGCCGTCTGAACGGCTGTATTTTCAGGGGACCAGCAACGCGAGATCCACGGCCTCGGCCATGGCCTGGTAGCCGGCCGCGTTCGGGTGAAGCCCGTCGTTGTTGTACATCGTGGCGATGTTGTCCTGGTTCCCCGAGTCGCGGATCGCCGCATCGAAATCGACGATCGCGTCGAAGTAGCCGTCGGCACGCACCGACTGATTGACGGTGGTGCGCACGCCGTTGTCCTCGCCCATCGGCGTGATCGGCGAGCCGAAGATCTTGATGTTCTCCATGTGCCCGGCGGTGACGATCTCCTGGTACGCCGAGATGATCGTGTTCGCCTGCACGCCGCCGTTGATGTCGTTCACGCCCTCGAGCACGATCACCCACTTCACCTTCGGGCGGGTGAGAACGTCACGCCGGAAGCGATCCTTGCCGGCATCCATGTCCACGCTGCTCGACGTGAGGTTGTTCGCGCCCATGCCGAAGTTCAAGACGCTCACCTTGTTCTTGAGCGTGGCGTCGGCCTGGATGCGCACCGTCAGGTAGTCCGTCCAGCGCTGGAACTCGTTCAAGATCCCGTAGCCATCCGTGATCGAGTCCCCGAGCGCGCCGAGGGCAAACGCGTCCGGCGGTGCCATGACTTCGATGGCGTTGATGAAATACCAGCGATCGCGCGTGCCTGGGCTCGGCGGCGTGGCGGTCGCCACGGTGTCGCCGTCCGTGAAATACGAGGTGGTTCGCGAGCCGGGGTGCGTCGTCAGCTCCGTGGGAACTCCGCTTCCGAACTGGATCGAGATGGCGGTGAGCGTCATCGCTTCGAGCGGGAAATCGACGCCGTCTGACCACGCGGTCTGCCCAGCCGGGATCGTGACACCGGCCATGCCGCCGAACGTGAGCGCCGTGTCCGACGCGGCGTCGATCGAGCCGCCCGCGGTGCCCGCGAGTGCGAGGTGCACCTTCTGGATCTCGAGCGGCTCAGCGCCCTTCTCGTTGCTCAACTGCAGGCGCACGTGTCCGCCGGTGAACGTGGGCCACACGAACTGCCTCAGCGTGTTGTTCGGCAGCGGCTTCGCCGGTTGGTGATCGGCCTTGCCGTCCTCGTAGCCCTGAATCGTCGTCGCCCACGACGGCAGCCATTCGAGCGTTGCCGAGCCACCGGACCCGCTGCTGCCGGCCGTGGTGCCCCCGGTCCCCGCGCCGCTGTCACCCGCGGTGCCCGCGGTACCGCCCATCGCGCCCACGGCGCCTGCCCCGGACATCCCCCCAGCGCCTCCGGCACCGCCGACCTGCGCCCCCCCAACACCGCCCACGGCGCCGACCCCGCCGGTTCCCCCGACCCCGCCGCTGCCTGCCGTTACCGAGCCGCCCTGCCCGCCAGTTTGCGTTCCTGCGCTGCCGCCGCTCGACCCGCCTGTGCCGCCCAGGCCGGCCTGCCCAGAGCCACCAGAGCCGCTGGAGCCGCCCGCGCCAGGGTCATCCCCGGGATCCTCAGTACAGGCCACCACGACGAGCGAAGCGAACGTAAGGGGAAGGAGGGTCCTCAGCACGACCATGGATTCTTTTAATCCGAGGCGGCTGATCGCGCCCGAAAACGCAAAGTTTTCGCGAGAGCCGGGGGGATAGGCGATTGGGGGCGCGCTGACGCTCGCTGGCCCCTTACGGAGCCGACTCGCAGGCCGCCTCGGGCTCACCCTGGAGCAGCTGTCCCCCGTTGCAGCAAAACTCACTCGCGCCAACATCGCGGCAGATCCCGTCAACCCCCGCGATGCATTGCGCACCGGTGGGCGCGCAGGGCTGGCAGAAGTGAGGGTCCTGCGTGCGTTGCGTTGGATCGGGGATGTATCCCTCGGCGCAAGGTTCGGCGTCTGTCGAGTACAGCGCGCTGCCATCGAAATGTCGCGCCACCCATCGACAGTACTCTCCGTCCCACGACGCGTCGCCCGGGCCATACGTCGTCGTCACGTCCACCATGACCTCACCATCCTGAGCCGAGATCGAGAGCGACGTTCGGTCGTCGTCCCTCAAAGCTTCGGCGTCGGCAGGGTCATACTGGAGCTCGACCCTGACCCACCTTCCTTCTGCTCCGGTCTCCAACGTCGCATCACGCGTCCATGCGGCGGCCCAGTGATAGCGTCCGGTCGAAACGACGACGGACGAACCCGCCGAGGGCGAGGGCAGTTCTCCCACCGTGCACTCTCCTTCGCGAAGGCAGAGCTCGATCTCGAAGGGAGCCAGGCTCGGATCGAGAGGGCCCTCCCACTCCGAGATGCAGGTAACGCTAGCGTTGCTACCGGTCGCGTCGCCACCGGTCGAGCAACCAAGAAGCAGCAGGCAGAGGATGGCAGCCGTCTTCACCAGCACCTGTAATAGGCCCAGCCATTGCCGGGCTGAACGTACCGGGTGCAGACGCCGCCGATGATGCTCATGATCCAGCCGATCTTGTCTTCGATTCGAGTGTAGCGGAATCTGTCGCCCGGCGACGGGCATATGCCCGGTGCTTCGGAGAAGTCCTTGTGGGAGTGGATGCCGACCGCAAGGTAGCCCGCAGTGATCAAGCTCGTATTGATGGCTGGGGACCCTGAGTCCCCGCTGCAGGGTCTTCCGACACCTGAAACCGTTTCCGTAAACCAATAGCCTGCCCCAGCCCATCCGATGGTGTTTGCGTAGGCCGCTCTGCGCACGACGCCCAGGTGACCCTGATCGTAGCCGTCGACGTTGTGGTCCGCGCCGTAGCCAACGATCCAGTAGGGTACCGTTGTCGGCACGACGGAATCCGTGAACCGCATCATGTCGACCCCGACGTCGGTCGTGTTGACCCAGAAGTTGTACCCCTGGACGATTGCCAGGTCGCGCGAAACATCGTCTTCGCCTGCATAGCCTGGGTAGCGCCAGACAATGATGTTGTTGCTCGTTGGCCATGTAGGCGGTTGAGGAGCGCCGTTGATGGACTGGGTCGAGGCGCTAGCGGTCTCCCCGTGATTGATTCTCGCCTTGTAGGAGCCGTCGGCGGGAAAACAGTGCGCTGACATGAGCAGGATCGGGTTGCCGACCACCACCGCCGAACAGTTACTCACTTTCCCGTTCGCAAGTTTGATGCGAACCCAGACTACCGGCGATGGGTTGTTCGGCCAGCTCACGGCGTTGGCGACCAGGTGCTCGGTGGGCGAGCTTGCCGCGATCGCTTCGACGTCAACGCCGGCGGCTTTCAGCCAATCGCTCTGTGCAGCGTCAACGCGCCCCCCCGTCGAAAGCGATGGCTGACTTTCGGTGTAGTCGCGCGTGGCTTGCATGAATTTCCTGGCCCCTTCGCACGTGGCAACGGTGGTAACTCCTGCCGCCTTCGCCGCGCGTAGGGCGCCAGCATCGATGTCACGTCCGTCGAGGCGCTTTTGGAGCTCGGCAACGTGGTAGTACTCGCGTTCGACATCCACCTCGCCGTCGTTTCCTCGACGCTGCCACTCTGCGCACACCATCTCGCCGTGCTCCCCCACGAACGGGTACGCCCTGTCGGCCAAGCTCCAACCGGTCTCCACGACGGGCTCGTTCGGGCTCGGATCAGGGCCGCAAGCGATGCCGGCAGGCAACAAGACGACCGCAATCCAACTCCTCAACGTCAATGACATGACTGTTCCCTTTCGCTGTTGCTGACCCTGGCCCCGCACGCCCCTCTCACATGCCGTCGGGACGGTATCGACAATCAATCTGTGCCGCAATACCCACTACCGGGCACGGGGGCCCGCTCGACTCGGCCTTTGGAGCGTCGCGGGAATGTTATTGCGCCACGCAATACTGCTGCATCGTCGCCCAGATCGCGCCTGCCGTGGCCTCGGACCCGGCGGCCGTAGGATTGAGACCTGCCGGCGTGATGAACTCGTCGTAACGCCCCTCGAAGGTGGGCCGGAGGTCGACGAAGTGACACGGCGCCGGACTCTCGCTGCAAGCCGCCGCGAGGAGCGGCCGAATCACGTCCATCTTCGCGCGGAGCTCCGTGTTCATCGCGTCCGGGTAGAACGCGTACACGACGTGGGCGACACCGTCCGTTGCCATCTGCTGGAAGAGCTCGGAAGCGGCCGTGACGGCCGCGGCAATGTCGGGACAGGACGCATCCGGCGGGTCAGCGCAGGTGCCGTTGAGCACGTCGGCGCCGCCACCGTTCATGATCACGACGGCGACGCTTCCCTCCGCGACGGCCCGTTCGTACTGATCCCGGATGCCGTTGCCGCCGAGAGCGAGTGAATTATTGAGCGACGTTGATTCATCGCGATAGCGCTGCCCAGCCGGAAGCGCGCCCGCCGCCCGCGCCAGCTCTTCCACGCCGGCGGTGACCTCGTGCGTCAGCGCCATGAACGTGTCGCCGAGCACGACGACCTGATTGCCGCTCACCTCGCCGGTCACGCAGGCGTCGGCGCCGCCTGCTCCCGCGTCCCCGCCCGTGCCGCCAGTTCCCGCGGTGCCCCCGGTTCCACCCGTGCCCCCGCCGCTCGAACCGGTGCGGCAGAAACCGGCCTCACAGCGGTGCGATGCGGAGAGGCTCCGGCAGTCCGCGTCCGTGCCGCAACTCACGTCGCAGCGCGCAGCCCCTGAAAAACCTTCGCACGCCGTCTGCGAAGCGCTCGTCGTGATGCAGTCCGCCGGCGGGTAGGCCGAGCAGTTCGAGCTCACCGTGCACTCCCGCGTGCACACGCCGCACACGCAGGCGAGGCTTCCGCCGCAATCGGCGGCGTTCACGTCGCAGCGTTTCAAGAAATGCGTTTCACCGGTGATGTCTCCGGTTTGCGCTTCCGAGCAGGCAGAGCTGGCAACCAGGATCGCGACCGCGACGCCGGAGAGCGATCGAAGGAAGCGGGTAAGTTTCGATCTATTTGACTGGGTCATTGGTTTCGACGGTTTCGGCGGTCAGGCTCTGGCCGGCGTAGATCACGGCGCGGTTGAAGGATTCCGGGCGCTCCGCATCGAAGGCTTCGGCGCGGGTGCGAAGCTCGCTGAGCTCGCGGCGGAGGCGCGCGAGCGTGCCGTATACTTCTTCCGCGAGCGGGTGGCCGTCCCAGACATCGATCGTGTACGTACTCCCTCCGGTGCGTTCGGCGAATTCGGGCGGTTGACCTTCGCTCAGCCGCGAAATCACGGCCGTGACCATCGCCTTGTAGTGATCGAATACGGCGGCCTCCCAGCCGGCGGGCGCTCCGAGCGGGATCACCAGGCCCCCGGATTCGTAGAGCACCGTTCCGTCGCGCTCGACGCGCTGGACTCGTCCTGATTCGACAAGCCGCGTGAGCGAGCTTTCGATCGTGCTCGGGTCGACCTGCGCGCGACCGGCGATCTCCTTCGCGCTGAGCGGTGGCTCGCGGTACATCAGCGCCATCACGAGCTCATCCGCGCCCTCGGCCCCGCGCGGCTGCTGCAGGGCAACGAGCTCCTCGTCGGTGGCGGCGCGAAAGCTGGTGTTCGCGCCGAAGCCAGAAGAGAAAACGAGCTGGCTCTCGCACAGATCGTGGAGCACCGCCCGCACCTGGCGCTCGTCGTCGCGCGAGAAACGCGCGAGCACGTCGCGCCGGGAGACCAGGCCCTGGCTCTTCACGAACTCCAGCACGACCTCCCAGAGTGAGCGCCCGCGCTCGGTGCTGCTTTCGCTCAGGCGTTGAATTTTCCGCCGATACGTTCGCAAGCCGAGCCCGAACATGTCAGCGCTGACTTTGCGGCTGACCCCCTGGCGCTCGAGCTCGGCCACCAGGTCCAAAAAAACCTGATTGGCGATCTGTGCGAGCGGCGCGCGCAGGCCTCGCGCTGTGGCGAGCTGCGCAATCAGAACCGTCGTTTGGCGGACGATCGCGTGGATCAGGAGCTCGATCGTCATCGATGGCCGGGAAGAACTCCTGATCTTAGCAGCGCTCCGTGACCTGGGGGGGGGGGGCAACGCTGCCCCTCCACCCGCGCTGGGGGGGCGATCATACCCCCTCCTCCGAGCGGAACCGGTGGGTCAAAGAGTCCGGGAGGACCCCGAACAAGCTGTGTCGCGCAATGAGCGGCGCGCGAAGGAGCTTCCTATGACGAGCGAACGGAGAACTGGGTTCACGGCGGTTGGCGGCGTGCCCTGCGTCGTGCTGGTCGCAGCGGGGCTCGCGCTCGGTTGCATGGTGGCGGAAGACTCGGCACCGGGTGCAGCCGGGCAGACGTCGAGCGGCGGTGCGGGCGGATCGGGCGCGGGTGTTGGCGGCACTCTGCCGACGGCCGGCAGCGGTGGAACGGCTGGGAGCGCAAGCGGAAGCGGTGGAGCGCTTTCGGGTGCCGGTGGTTCGAACGGCGGGTCCGCCGGAACCGGTCTCACCTCCGGTGGTGGACCGGTGGGAGGTGGTGGAAGCGGTGCCGGGATCGGAGGCAGCGCGAGCGGAGCGGGTGGCTCCGGAGCCGGCGCGGGCAGCGGTGGCGCTGCCGGCGGTGGCGCAGGCACGAACGGTGGTGGCAACAGCGGTAGTGCAGGGAGCGGCGCCGGCGGCGGGAGCTCGGGCTCAGGAGGCGGCAGCGCCGGCGCGACGTCGAGCGCCGGCTGCGGCAAGTCCCCACCACCGGCGAGCGACCGCTACAGCATCGATGTCGACGGCACGATGCGCGAGTACATCCTCGAGGTCCCGGATAACTACGATCCGACGATGCCCTACCGGCTGATCTTCGGCTGGCATCCGCTGGGCGGTTCGGCCCAGCAGGTCGCGAGCGGCAATTACTACGGCCTGGTCGGCGAAGCAGACGGTACGGCGATCTTCGTAGCGCCCGAGGGCTTGCCCTTTCAGGGCCAAAATCTCGGCTGGGCGAACACCGGCGGCGCCGACCTCGCGTTCCTCGACGCGATGATGGCGCGCTTTCGCGCGGACCTCTGCATCGACGAGGATAGGATCTTTTCCACCGGCTTCAGCTTCGGCGGGATGATGTCGTTCGCGGTCGGTTGTCAGTCGGACGGCGTGATGCGCGCGGTGGCACCCCAGGCCGGCAACATCCAGGTGAGCGGTTGCGAAAACGGAACGCGTCCGGTGGCCGTGATGGGCTTCCACGGTGACGACGACACCGTGGTCGCCATCGACGGCGGGCGCGCCGGGCGCGACGTCTTCATCGAGCGCAACCAGTGCAGCGAGACGACGATGCCTCTCGAGCCGAGCTGGTGTGAGGGCCTGAACCAGAACAACCAGCCGTGCACGTGCGTGAGCTACCAGAACTGCGCCGCCGGATACCCGGTGATCTGGTGCGAATTCAACGGCCCCCACACCCCCGCGCCGAACTCCGCCGCCACGATCTGGAACTTCTTCGCGCAGTTCTGAAATTTCACCGCCCGCGGTCGGCCCCCGGGGAGTCACTTCACTCCCTCGGGCGAGCGGCGTAATGTCCCGGGCAATGATGAGCGCGAGCGTGCGCGAGTTTCTGCGGAGCCGGCCGATCGCGATGCTGTCCACCAGGGACGCTCAGAACAGGCCGTCCCTGCACGAGTGCGTGTTCGCCGCGGTCGAGGACGACCACGTGCTCGGCATGGTGCCCGAGCACCTCGGGCGGAACCTGAAGGAGAACGTGGCTGACAACGGGGACGCGGCGCTGGTCGTGTCGCGGTCTCCCGGTGACCACCGGAGCGTGCAGCTCAAGGGCAAGATCACCAGCATCGAGGAAGCTCGGTGCTGTCCGGAAAGGTTCGAGTTCCCGAATCAGGCCTTGTTGGAGATTTTCGGTGGGTACATGCCGGAGCCCGACGCTCGGGAGAGGGTCTCGGGGATGAGGCGACAGAGCGTCTTCCTCGTGCGGCTGGACGTTGCCGAGGAGTTCGATCAGTCACCCGGTCCCGGGGCAGGCCGCCGCATCGAAGGGGACCGATCATGATTCCGGACGAAGCCAAGCCCTCGCTGCAGGGTGCCTTTCAGTCCGTGATCGGGACGTGCAGCGCCCAGGGTGTTCCCAACGTCACGAGCATCTCCCAGGTCTGGTACGTCGATAAGAAGCACGTCGCCGTGAGCTTCCAATTCTTCAACAAGACGACGCGGAACCTGGCCGAAAATCCGTGCGCCTCCATGCGCCTCTTCGATCCGAACGGGCGCGACCATTGGTCGCTCGAGGCCAGGTTCGTGCGCGCCGAAACCGAAGGTCCCGTGTTCGACGAGATGCACATGCAGCTCGAAGCGATTGCCTCCATGACGGGCATGTCGGGAGTCTTCAAGCTCCGCGCCGCGCACATCTACGAGGTCTTGCGCATCGAACGGCTGCCGCTCAACAAATGACGCCGGCCGGTGCCGGCATCACTTCGTCGTCATCGTGGTGACGCCGTCCCAGCCGTCCGGTACCCCGTGTTCGATGAACTGCCAGCAGCGCCCGACGTAGAGCTGCGCGGCGCGGTCCCGCGGGAACGTCTTCAGCGCGGCCGCGAAGTGCACGAGTCCGCCGCCCGGGTTTCCCGCCTGGTAGAGCTCGTAGCCGCGCTGAAAGTCGTCGAGCGAGGCGAGCTTGCCGTGTAACTCGTCTTCGGGGAGACCCTCGAGCAGTTCGTAGAGCGCGATCGGGTTTGCCTTACCGTGCGGTCGAAGGCGATCGATGATGCGCATGCGGTAGCGCCCAGGGTCCTGGCAGCTCTGCCGCGTGTGCTCGCTGAGCAGGACACAGGCCGCGTAGCGCTTGGTCAACGACTCGATGCGTGATGCGGTGTTGGCGGAATCGCCGATCACCCCCGCCGACAGGCGGGATTTCCCGCCGATGGTGCCGAGCATCAGGCGGCCGGTGTCGATGCCGATGCCGATGCGAACTGCGGCGTCGCCGCGCGCCGTCCTCGCTTCGTTCAGGCGCGTGAGCGCATGCAGGCTCTCGACGGCGGCGCGCACGGCATCGTCTGCGGAACCGGCGAAGAGCGCCATGATGCCGTCGCCGCGGTAGCTGTCGATGAAGCCACGGTTCGACGAAATGGGCTCCTCCATGTACGTCAGGTACTCGTTGATGAAGGCGAAGTTCTCCTCCGCACCCTGCCCCTCGACGAGCGTCGTGTAGTCGCGCACATCCGAAATGAAGGTGGTAACGGCGCGCTCGGCGTGGTCACCGCGCTGCACGTCGACCAGCCTGTCGCGCCCGAGGATCGATAGAAATTCCTGCGGGATGAAGCGGCGGCTCGCTTCGTTCCACTCCCTGAGCGACAGGTTCGCGCTCTTCAGCTCTTCCATGCGCGTTCGCTCCGCGTCGTGGAGCAGCGCGTTCTGGATGGCGACCGCCGCCTGACTCGCGACCGCTTCGATCAACCCGAGATCGCGGTCGTGGAACAGGGCCGGCCTCGTGCTCTCGACGTAGAACACGCCGATCAGCTCCTCGCCCTTCAAGAGCGGGATCGCCACCACGCTTGCGGCATCGGGCAGGCCCGGCAGGCGGACGGCGGGGGCCTCCGGGTTAGCCTCCTTGGCCGCTGCCGCGAAGTAGGCACGCTGCGTCGCGACGCCGCCCATCCGCATGAGCTTTTTGTGTTTTCCGACGACGCGATCACGCCCGTTCCGAGCGGGACCTCGGCGCCGATGCCGGCCTCGGCGTAACCACGGCTCGCGGCGACCACCAGTAGAGAGCGGCTCGCGTCGTTCAGGAGCACCATCGAGTGCTTGAAGTCGAAGACGTCGTCGAGCGACGCCAGGATCGTGGAAAGCAACGAATCGAGGTCGCGCGCGCTCGAGATCTCGGCTGCGACGCGCGAGAGAACGCCGAACTCGTCGGTCTTTCGGGCGAGCTCGGCCTCGAGCTCGACGATCCGGGTGCCCTGGTCCGTCATCGAGCCGCCATGCTAGCCGTAGGTGCCGTCCCGGTTGGGCGCCTGGCGGCGTGGTACCCTTGCGGTGCCGGGGCCCTCGCCCCGTGGCCATCGAATGCAGCCACGGGTGCGGGCATCAGAGGGGAGGGTGCTGGATCGCGCAGGGGCGCATCGAACCCGGGCCAGGTGGGAGATCATGTCGAAAATAGCCAGTCTTTTCGCAATCATGGGGCTGACGGCTTGCGGCGCGGGGGCGCCTGCCGCGCCCGCTCAGGCCGAGGCCCCGACCTTGGCGATTCTGGGCCCCGACGGCGTCACGTGCGCCGCCGTAGCGGTCACGTCCACGCTCGCCGTCACGGCCAGCCACTGCACGCCGGAACGCGACGTCGCCTTCGTGACGGCGTTGCCGGGGGGTCAGCCGGGTCACAGCGGCTACGGTGTCGTCGTTGCACGATCGACGGATTCCGACCTGGCGGTGATTGCCACCACGGGTCTGGTTCCGGCGACGCTCGTGCGCGGAGCGGTCGACTACGAGCGCGCGACGACGCTCATCACTCACGTTCCGGAGCCGTGGAGCGTGGGACGCGTGCGTCCGTCGGACGCGCGTGAAGGCTTTCTGCAGACCGAACGGCTCGAAACCGGTATGTCCGGTTCGGGTCTTTGGGACGACGAAGGTCATCTCGTCGGCATCGCGGTCGGCAACGGCGCAGAGTTCGGGTTCTTTGCAGGTGCCGAGCGCATCCGCCGCCTCGTGCAGTCGGCGCCGGTGTATGCGCCGCTGCCAGCGCCCGCGCCGAACGCGGAGGTTTGGGGCGATCCAAACCTTTCGGTCGACAAGCAGATGGTGCTGGTGCGTCGCCACCGAGCGCGCATCCAAGCAGAGCTGCATCGCGTCGAAGCAACCGCCGCGGAGCCCGTGTCCGCTGACCTGAAGTAAGCGTCCAGGCGGGACACTGCTCCGGGCGGTAGGAGGTTCGCTTGTCAGCGATCCTCGAATGGACTATCGAATCCCGGGAAAAAGATGGGCAGCATGAACGGCACGCCGGTCCGGGTCGAAGCTCGCTACGACGAGCTACTCACGTCACCGTGCCTCGACCACGACCCCTTCAGTCGCCCGAACCTCCACGTCTATCGGCCGCGCCATCTCCGGATGTTCGACGCGGTGCGCCGCTTCTTGCCGGCCGAGCGGCGGGGCGTCGTCGCCGACATCGGATGCCACAACGGGTTTTTCCTGAGGCTGAGCTCCGAGCTCGGGTTCAAGGAGTTCGTCGCGATCGACTTCTTCGAGCTGCCGCCGGAGCGGTCCTTCCTGACCGGCCTCCCCGGGGCGCGGTTCGTCCACGCGAACTTCAACCAGGAGGCGTTCCTGCGCGCGCTGCCTTCGGGGTCGGTCGACTGCCTGGTTTCCACCGAGGTCTTCGAGCACATCCTGAACCATCCGCTCGGCTACCTGAACGAATGCTGGCGCGTGCTCGGCAACGGGGGCCTGCTCCTGTTCACGACGCCGAACCCCTGCACGCTCGCCAACGCCGCCCGGCTCGTGCTCGGCAAACCCTTCTTGTGGGGCGACCAGGCCTTCGCGAAGACCCCCAAGATCACCGACCACGGCCAACCACTCGCCGTCTGGGACATCCACTACCGCGAGTATCCGGCATCCGAGATGGCGACGATCCTGCGCGAGCTCCCCGGCATCGAAGTGCTCGAATCCGGCTATCTCGCGAACGCCGACGATCCGGGCGAGCCGGTCATCAAGCGTAACGCCAAGCGGCTGCTCTGGAAGGCCAACCTCGGCGGGTGGCGCCCGCTCAGTGCCACGCAGTACTGGGTATTGCGCAAGCACTGACGCACCCTAGCGTGGTCAGCGCGCCAGTCCGGGAACTGGGTTCTTGAGCGTGAGGCTGCGCTCGACGGGTGGGAACTTGCCCTCGCCGCCGACTGCCACGATGGCCTTGTTGGTCTCGAAATACACCTGCCAATAGTGGTTGGTGTGGGTGTAGGGCCTGACGGCGAGCACCGGTCCGAATTCGGTGAAGTTCAGGATCTCGACGTCGGGCCCCGTCTTCTGCGAAACGTTCGGGATGGCGCCGACCTTGGCCTTCAGCCGGGCGATGGCGTCGTGCACGTCCACCGAGTGGTGGATCTGCGCGACGAGGTCCACGCGCCGGAGTTCGTTCGCCGAGAAATTCTGGATCGTACCGCTCAGGACTTTGCCGTTCCCCACGTGAGTCTGGACGCCGTCCGGCGTGTCGATGGTGGTGACGAAAAGGCCGATCGCCCGCACGGTGCCCGTCACGTCGCCCGCGTTGACGAAGTCGCCCACGCGGTACGGCCTGAGGATGACGAGGAACGCGCCCGAGGCGAAGTTCGTGAGCAGGCCACCCCACGCCGTGCCGATGGCGAGCCCCGCGCCCGCGAGCAGCGCCGCGAAACTCGTGGTTTCGACGCCGAAGTAGCCGAGGATCGCGATGACGAGCGCGACGTTCGCGATCACCTGAATGAACGTGCCCACGTAGCGAAGGAGCGTCGGGTCCACCTTCTGGCGCTCGAGGGCGCGCTGGACGAGGGCGACCATCCAATTGATGAGCCAGCGCCCGACCAGGTAAAGAACGAACGCTCCGAGCACGCTCAACCCGACCTCGGTGAGCTTCTCGAGCGCGGTATCCATCGCCTTCTGCAGGACCTCAGGGGACATTCACGGCCTCCTCGATTTCTTGGCGCAACGCCACGCCACGCCCCGTATACCTCACAACCAACTCACCACCAACGCCGGCGGTGGACGATCGCGAAGCGGCCGGCGTGGTACCCCACGAGATCCGCTGGGCTTGACGTTGCGCGAGAACGGCTGGACGCTGGGGCATGCTCGAACGTTTCGCACTGTTCGAGCGCATCGCGTCGAGTATCACGGGCAAGTTGCCCGGCTCCGGAACGACCGTGGCGCTGTTCGTCACCTTCGTTTACGTCGCCGTGTCGTTCGGCGTGCACCATCTGTTCCCGTTCTTCGTGTTCGACATGTACACCAGTGTCCCCGATCGCTCGAGCCGACTCATCGCTCGGCAAGCGGACGGCACGGTCCACGACGTGGCGTGGTATTCGCGCTGGGACTGCCCGGAGCTACCCGTGCTTCGCGGCCCCGGGGCGCGCTGCCAGGAAGGCGCCATCTCGAACGCGCGTGACAGCGAGGCGCTGGCCACGTTGCGGCGTAGCTCCGGTCCGGTGCCGGAGGGCGCGCCGGTAGCGCTGGTCCGGCGCACGGTTCGAGTCGACGTGCCCAACCCCGAGGCCTCGGCGCAAGACTGCGTCGTGGTCGAGTGCCGCGCCACACGATGACGACGGCGAGCGCCGAATACTACGCACGCCGAGCCCGCCTCATGCTGGCGGCCGTTCAGGCGCTGAATGCCGCCAGCCAAGGCGCCATCGTCATCGTGCGGCGGCATGATGCGCTTCGGCCGGGAAGCCCGGTCGCGTGGTTGAGTGGTGGCGCAGTGCTCGTCGCGCTTGCGCTGTCGCTCATCGTCGTGGCGGCGGTGAGCGCCTGGCAACTCGGAGCGTCGAGCGACCCGAGGCGCTGGCGGGGTGCGGGGCTCTCGTGCCTGCTTTCGTCCGCGGCGCTGTGGGAGCTCGCCAACGTCACGAGCGGCAATATTTTGGTCGAGCACGTCTGTGCCGGCGCGAGCCTTCTGGGCTGGCTCCTGGGTGCGGCGTACGCCGGGGCCATCGGCCGCCCCGATCGCAGCGACACACTCGGGCTGCGCGGTGGCGCAGCGGCGTTCGGCGTCGGTTACCTGATTTCCGTGGTCAGCAAGTTTCGCTACTCGGGGCTCGCCTGGACGTCACCCGCCACCATCTGGTCGAGCGTCTACTCGCATCGCTCGGTCGACGGGCAGAGCCCAGCGCGCGTGCTTGCCGATTGGTTGCTGTCGAGCCCGCTGGCGGCCCGCGGCGTGGCGGCCGGCACGCTAGCGCTCGAGGTCGCGACGGTCTTGCTCCTCGGTCCAGCGCGGCTCCGGATCGTCGGTGCGGCGGCGGTGATCAGCATCCACCTCGGCTTCCTCTCGTTCAGAGGCTCGACGGGTGTCTTTCCCCCCTTGGTGGCGCTCTTGTTCATGATCCAAGCCTGGTCGTCACGGGGGCTCGACGAAGACGCAGCGCCTGCCGACGCCACCAAGGCAGCGCGAGCACTCACGCGCTTCGTCGCCGTCGCGCTCCTCGGCATCGGATGCGCGTGGCTGCTCGGTATCGCGCTTTCGCGAAGTCGCGGCGTAGGCCCGCTGAGGTCCGACGCTCCATCGAGCGACTCGTCGAAAGCTCGTTATGTCGCTCGACAAGACGTCGAACGCGCGAACTGGTAAGATACGCTGACATGCGCCTGGACAGGCGGACACTGCTGCGGCGGGCAAGCGCACTGACTCTTTTCGGGGCGTTGCCGTTCGTGTTCGCGCGGCGCGCTCGCGCGGCGCGCTTCGGGGCGCTCGTCCCGGATCCGGATGGGATCCTCGACCTCCCCGACGGTTTTTCGTACGCCGTGCTGGAGAGCACCGGCGACGCGATGTCGGACGGGTACGTCGTGCCCGCCCGTCCCGACGGCATGGCAGTGTTCCCCGCTGGCAACGGGTCGCTCGTTCTGCTCAGGAATCACGAGCTCAACGGCTCGAACGGCAGCGGACCGTACGCCGGCGCGCCGGTGCCGCCCGAAGCGTACGATGGCGGCACGAGCCCGGGTGGCGTGACGCGGCTGGTGGTCGACGCGCAGAGCTTCGCACGCATTTCGAGCAATCTTTCGCTCGTCGGAACGGTCATGAACTGCGCGGGTGGACCAAGCCCGTGGGGGTGGATCTCGTGCGAGGAGACGTTCAGCGCGCAGCACGGCTACAGCTTCGTGTGCTCGCCCGACGCGACGACCGTGCAGGCGCCACAGCGCATCGTCGGCTACGGCCATTTCAACCACGAAGCGGTCGCGATCGATCCGCGTGGCAACGTCGCGTACCTGACGGAAGACCGCAGCGACAGTTGCCTCTATCGCTTTGTCCCAGACGATCCCGCCGTGCCGTTCACCGGTCGGCTTCAGGCGCTCGGCATTGCGGGTCAACCCGGCTTCTCGACGGCTTCGGGCCTCACTGTCGGCACGATGCTGGATCTGACGTGGATCGATCTCGCGAACCCGGACCCGACCAGTGACACGTTGCGCCAGACCGCCGTCAACGCTGGGGCAGCGATCATACGGCGCGGTGAAGGCATCACGCGCGACGGCACCAGGTTCTACATTTCGGCGACCAGCGGCGGCGACGTCAACCTTGGCCAGATCTTCGCGCTCGATCCCACCGACGACGGCGGCACGCTCACGCTCGTCGCCGAATCGACCGGTGCGAGCATGTTGAACGGCCCCGACAACCTGACGATGGCACCCTGGGGTGACCTCATCGTCGCGGAAGACTCGCTCTCGGGTTCCACCCGCTATCTACGGGGGCTGACGACCGCGGGAGAGTTTTACGACATCGCCCGCACGACGCTCGGTGAGCTCAGCGGTGTCTGCCTATCGCCCGACGGCAGGGCGCTGTTCGTCAACATTCAGAACACCGGCCAAACCATCGTCATCACGGGTCCGTTTCCGGTGAACATGGGCACGGGTTCCGGCGGCCAGGGCGGGCAATCCGGATCGGCGGGCTCCGGCCAAGGCGGTGCGAACGCCGGCACTTCGGGCACGACGAACGGGACCAGCGGCAATGGAGCGGGCGGCAGCGGAACCAGCGGCGGCGGAGCCGGCGGTAACGGAGCCGGCGGCAACGGAGCGTCCGCCGGCGGGCGAGGTGGCAGCGGCACCGGCGGCGACAGCGCAGGTGAGGCGGGGATGGTCGGGGAGGGCGGCGCACCGGACACGACGGGTGGTTCGGCAGGTGCGGGGGGCGTTCCCGGTTCGAGCGGCGCGGGCCAAGCAGGCAGCGCGATGGGCACCGGCGGCTCGGGCACTCCTGGCGGTGGCGCGGGCACTGCGGGCAAGGCCGGAAGTGGTGGGGCTGGCGTCGCGGGCAATCCGCCCAAACCGGCCGCGCCCGTCGAGCAAGATCCCGGCTGCGGTTGTCGCGTGGTGGGGCGTTGACGCTAGCCGATCAGCGCGTCGACGTTCTTCGCGCGCTGGCTCACTCGAAACTCGATGACGCGCGCTTCGGCAAGGCCGCGCGACACGAACGGGTCTTCGCGCATGATCGCTTCGACGGCCTCGCGGCTCTCGCCGACGGCGAGGATGACGCCGCCGTCGCGCGGGATCTTGCGGCCAGAGACCAGGAAGTTCCCGGAGTCGTAATATTTTTTCAGGAACGCCATGTGGGCGCGCATGGTGCGGTCGATCTCGGAGAGTTCGGCCTTGTAGACGAGTTCGACGACGAACATACCCGGTGCTCCAGAGCTTATCTCAGAACCAGCTTCGCTGGCTCTGAGGCGGGCTTCGCCGCTGAGCGATACGGAGCAGCGGGCGCGAAAGTTTCTCGCCGACGTGGCCAAGAGCGCCCACGACGCTCTCGGCGTTCCACCCCCTAAGGTCTTCTCCGGGGGACCCGTTAACGCTGTCGAGAAAGCAAGCGCAACGTGTCCAACCGAGCACAAGCGTCAACGGCCCTCGACACGCTGGTTCAGGCGGCGACGGTCGAGCTCTTCCGCGCTCACGGCGTCGCGGCGGCGCCCCTCTCTCGAAGTATTTCGCGGGGTGAGGACGGCCGATCCGGCGACCTGATCGGGACGATCCGCTTCGAAGGGAGCACCGTGAACGGCTCGCTCGCGTTGATCATCTCCCCCGAGACGCTCGAGCTCACGCGCTCTGCTCAACTCCACAGCATCGAGGCCATCGACTGGACCCGCGAGCTCGTGAATCAGTTGATGGGCCGCATCAAGAACCGCCTGCTTCGCTACCAGGTCGCCGTGAACGCCGGGTTGGCGGCGGCCGGGCGGCGCAGCTCGATGACCACCAAGAGCGGCGTCCCCTACTACCCGTTTCGCACGATCCGCGGGGAAATCTCCGTGATTCTGACAGGTTCGATCGATCCGACGAAGTTCGTGTATGCGGCGCAGGACCTTGGGAACGAGGGCGACGTCGTCCTTTTCTAGCAGGGGGCCGATTTGAGCTACCCTTCTAGGACCGTGAAGAAGGTGATGATCGTCGATGACTCGGCCACGGTCCGGAAGGAGATCCGGGACGGGCTCACGCGTGCGGGGTTCACCGTGCTCGAGGCCGCGAACGGTGTCGAAGGGCTCGAGCGCTGTCGCGAGAACACTGACACTGCGCTCGTTCTACTGGATGTGAACATGCCGGTGCTCGGCGGGCTCGAGATGCTCGATCGGCTCAAGGCCGATCCGAACACTTCCAAGATCGTGGTCTTGATGCTCACGACCGAGGCCGACCCGGCGCTCGTCGAACGCTCGAAGAAGGCCGGCGCAAGTGGGTGGCTGATAAAGCCGGTGAAGATCGAGATGTTAGTGAGTGCGATTCGCAAGGTCACCGCCTGAGACCGGCGCCGATCCACTCCCAGCTGCCCAACGGATCCACTCCCAGCAGCCGAACAATCGACTCGACCGTCTTATAATGTCGTGCGGGGCACCCGTCTCAACGGGGCCATGTTCGGTCGAGATCCTTCGAAGCCGAATTCCTTCGCAGCGCGGGGCGCGGCGGGGTGGCACCGGCTCGGCTTCAGCGTCCTCGCGAAGCTCGTCCTGCTCACGTCCGGTGTCGCGGTACTCGTCGTGCTTGCGCTGACGCTGTACTTCGACCACCGGCAGATGCGCGAGCTCGAGACGTCGCTCCGCGAGCGGGCCTCCGCCTACGGCCGCCTCCTCGCCCGGCAGGCGCGTTCGGCTGTCGCATTCGACGATCGAGAAACGGCGCGCGAGGTGCTCGGCTCGATCGCCGCGGACGCCGACGTTGTTGGACTCGGGCTTTTCACGCACGGCGAGTCGCTGCACGTCGAAGGCAAACTAGGCAAAGCCGCCCAGCGAGTGGGCGAGTTGCTCTACGAAGATCGGGTGTACGCGGTCGGCGATCGGCTGATTGCAGTGGCGCGCGTTGCATCGCTCGAAGGGCCTACCGGGACGCTGATCGTCGAACTTTCGACGCAGTCGCTCGACGCAGCTCGGCGCCATCACACCCGCGCTTCGCTCTCGTTCGGCGGCGCCATCCTCGCGCTCGCGCTGATCCTGACCCTGTTCATCGCGCGCTCGATGACCCGGCGCATCCGGGCGATCTCGCAGGAAGCCGCCGCCGTGGCGGGTGGCGAGCTCGAACGAGAGCCCTTGCTCGTGGACTCGACGGACGAGCTCGGCGACCTCGCCGGCTCGTTCAATCGAATGGTGGGCCGGTTGCGTGAGCTCGTGAAAACGATCCAGGACAACGCGCACGAGCAACAGCAACGGCTCGAGTCGCTGGTGGACCTCCGCACCAGCCAACTTGCCGCGCGCAATCAGGCGCTGCGCCTGGTGATGGACAACGTGGAACAGGGGTTTTTGACGATCGACCGCGACGGCACGATGTCCGACGAGCACTCGCGAGCCATCGAGCGCTGGTTCGGCGCGTACCCCGCGGGAGCGAAGCTCTGGGATTACCTCGAACGGGTGGAAAAGGGCTTTGGCACCGTCTGCGCGCTCGGCTGGGACCAGGTCGTCGAGGGCTTCTTGCCGATGGAATTCGCGCTCGATCAGCTGCCGAGACGCATCGTCGCGGGGGAGCGCCACTACGCCCTCTCGTTCCGGCCGCTTCTTCTCGACGGCGACCGCTTCGACAAGGCGCTCGTCGTGATCAGCGACGTGACCGATGTCGTCGCGCGCGAGCGCTCGGAGGAGGACGAGCGCGAGACGGTGGCGCTGCTCGGGCGGCTGCTCGAGGACCAGGCCTGGGTTTCCGAGTTCGTGGAGGACGGAAGGACCCTCGTCGACCGCGTCGAGCATCGAGGGCTCGGGGAAGGCGACTTCCGCATCGCGGTTCACACCCTGAAAGGGAACGCGTCCCTGCTGGGGCTTTCTTCCGTGACCCGCGCGTGTGACGAGATCGAAACGGCCATCGCCAACGGCGATCCGATCGAGCGCGTCGACGCGCGCGCTCTGGTCAAGGCGTTCGCCGGGGTCGAGGCCAAGCTGTTGCGCTTCCGCCGAGCCTTCGAAGCGGGCGCCGTCCAGTCGTTCAGTGACGCCGCGCGCGAGGGGCTGCTGCGCGCCATCTCGTCCCGCGCGACGCACGCCGAGCTCGAAGCACTCGTCAGAAGCTACACGCTCGAACCGGTCGAGCTCCGCCTGAAACGCGCCGCCGAACAGGTGCGCGCGCTCGCCGCACGACTCGGCAAGGGCCCAGTATCCGTCAAGGTGGAATGCGACAAGCTCCGCGCCGAGCGCTCGGAGTGGCAGGCGCTCTGGATCGAGATCCCGCACCTGCTCCGCAACGCGGTCGATCACGGGCTCGAGCGTCCCGATCAGCGCATTCTGCGCGGCAAACCCGTCGAGGCCACGGTGTGCCTCCGGGCTCGCTCATCGCCCGAAGGCATGGTCGTCGAGGTCGAGGACATGGGCTCCGGCATCGACTGGGAGCGCATCGAGAAAAGGGCGCGGGAGCTCGGGCTCGTGCGCGGCGACCGCGTGACCACCGCGGCACTGACCGAAACCTTGTTCTCCCAGGGAATTTCCACCGCCGACGCCGTGAGCGAGACGTCCGGGCGCGGGATTGGACTCTCCGCCGTGCGCGACGCCGTCGCGCGCCGGGGCGGCCGCATCACGGTCGAAAGCCGGCGCGGCCGCGGCACCAAATTTTCGCTCGTCTGGCCGTCGCGCTCGATCCAGGTCGATCGCGCGCCTTCACCCCTCTCGGTGTTGTCGTGATGATTCGTTCGTCTCTCGGGTCTCGTGCTCGCTCGATCCTGCTCGCGGCGATCACCGTGCTCGGGCTCGGCGCCTGCGACCGCGGAGACGACAGCAAGGAGCTCTTGAAGGCGCTCGAGAACGCGGGCGTGAAGCCGGCGCAAGCCGCCCAAGCTCCGGCGAACGGCGTGAATCCCCGCTTGCTCCGCCGCTTCGCCCCCCTGCGCCCGCGCATCGACATCGACACCGACAAGGCGCTCCCCGCCCGCGTCGATCTCGGACGGATGCTCTATTTCGACAAGCGCCTCTCGAAGAACCACGACTTTTCCTGCAACAGCTGTCACGGGCTCGAACGCTACGGCGTAGATAATGAGGTGACCTCGCTGGGCCATCGTCGCCAGCGCGGAGCGCGGAATTCGCCGACCGTGTACAACGCGGCCGGGCTGATGGCGCAGTTCTGGGACGGTCGCGCCAACACGATCGAGGAGCAAGCGCTCGGGCCGATCTTGAACCCCGTCGAGATGGCGATGCCGGACGGCGCGCAGGTCGTCCGCGTCTTGAAGTCGATGCCGGAGTACGTGGAGGCGTTCGAAAAGGCGTTTCCGGAGGAGAAGAAGCCGGTCAGGTTCGAGAACGTCGGGCGCGCCATCGGTGCGTTCGAGCGCGGCCTGTCGACCCCGTCGCGCTGGGACGAATACCTTCAGGGGAACACCCGCGCCCTTTCTGAAGCCGAGGTCGACGGCCTGAAGGCCTTCTCGAACCTCGGCTGCATGGTTTGCCACACCGGCGAGTCCGTCGGTGGCTCGATGTACCAGAAGGTCGGCGCCGTCATCCCCTGGCCGAACCAGAGCGACCCCGGGCGCTTCGCGGTGACCAAGAACGAAGCGGACCGCATGGTGTTTCGCGTGCCGACGCTCCGCAACGTCGCGCGCACGGCCCCGTACTTTCACGACGGCTCGGCGAAAACCCTGCCCGAAGCCGTCCGCATGATGGGCAAGCACCAGCTCGGCGTGGATCTCAGCGAGACCGAAACTGCGAGCATCGTCGCCTGGCTCGACAGCCTCACGGGTTCGCTCCCGAGCGCGTACATCAAGGAACCGACGTTGCCCCCGAGCACGGCTTCGACGCCCAAGCCCGATCCGCGCTGAGTCACTTTCTTACATCACTCCGAAAGCAACTTATGTTCACGCAGATCTTGTCAGCTTTGGCCTTATTTGGTGCTCAACTCGTCGCCAATGATCGGCTCAAGTATCTATTCACTTGGGCCCGGGTGACGACGATGCGTTCTTCGTCGACTTCGCGATCGGAAAGATCGTTTTCCAGTCGTCCTTCATACTGGTGACGACCCAGTTCTTGGTGCGCGCTTCGTCGAGCGCGCGGTCGAGCTTTCCGATGTGCGAGGTTCGATCGTAGGCGACCTCGCGCGCGGCGTCGGTGTGGTGGACGAGGAGCATCAGGCGTGCGCGGGGGCCAGCCGCGGTCCACTCGAGCATTTCTTGGTCACCGTCCGAGTTGCCGAACGCGGCGATTGGGCGGCGGCCGATGTGGGTCTGGATGCCTACGGGCTTGCCGGGGCCGTCGTTGACGAAGGCGATCGCCGGCTCACGCACCAGCACCGGCTTTCCGTCGCGGACCTCGAACTTCAGCCTTTCGGTCGAGCCGACGACCTGTTCGGGTGGGATGCCGTAGATCTTCTCCGTGACCGGCCGCATGAAGTCGATGCCGCCGCCCGAGACGATGAACGTCTTGAAACCGTTCGCGCGGAGGTAACTCAACACCTCGAGCATTGGTTGGTACACGCACTCGGTGTACGGACGGCCGTACTTCGGGTGTTTGGCGGTCGCGAACCAGCGCTCGACGATGGACGTGAACTCTTCGCTCGTCATGCCTGCATGCGTGGCAGCGATGAGCGCGACGAGGGCCTTTTCGCCGCCTGCGAGTGCGGCTTTCGGATCGCCGGCGAGCACGGACTTGAAGGGCTCCTTCGTCTTCCACTCGGGGTGAGAAGGCGCGAGCTCGCGCACGCGATCGAGCGTGAAAGCGAGCTGAATGTAGATGGGTTGCTCCGACCAGAGCGTGCCGTCGTTGTCGAACACGGCGATGCGCTCAGGCACGGGCACGAAGTCCGGCGAGCCCTCTTTCGTCACCCGCGCGACGAAGCTCTGGATGGCAAGCTTCGCGGTGCCGTCGTTCCACGACGCGAGCGGATCCGCGGGCAGCGGTGCGCTCGGAGCGGGCTCGGCCGGGGCGGCTGGCGGCGGTGGCGGTGCCGACATGGCCGCGACGGTCGGCGGCTCGGCGGGAGCTGCCGGCGGCACTGCTTGCCCTCCGCAAGCGACGGCGATGAGTGCCCAAGCACCCGCCCGTTTCACGACATTTTCACTCAGCATTTTCGCCTCGCGATGCCGCCACGACGCGGCGGCGGTGACCCGGTCATAGGGCTTGCCAGCTTGGATCGGAAGCGGTACGAGCGCGTACCAGCGAAGGGTGAGCAATGAAAATCGGAGTCGCTAGTGGGTATTTCCGGGCGTCGTGGGGAACGCGGATCGCAGGGTCACTGTGGGTAGGCTTGCTCGTTGCCGGCTGCGCTCCGCAAGCGCCGGCTGAGTCGCCGGATTCGGCGAGTCCATCCGCCGCCGCGCCGGCGCCGGACGTCAGTGTTGCCGCCCCACAGGCTACCGAGCACCCACTCAAGCAAGCCTTCTATCCCGCCCCGCTCGAGGCCGCGGCGGCGCTCGCCAAGACCGGCGACCAGGCGGCGCCTGCCGCGGGCGGCAAGCCGCCGAACATCGTCATCATCTGGGGCGACGACATCGGACAAAGCAACATCAGCGCCTATTCCAAGGGGCAGATGGGCTACCAGACGCCCAGCATCGACAGCATCGCCAGGGAAGGCGTCATCTTCACCGACTACTACGCGGAGCAGAGCTGCACGGCGGGCCGGGCTGCGTTCATCACCGGGCAGAGCGTGTACCGAACCGGAATGAGCAAGGTCGGCATGCCTGGCGCTGAAATCGGCCTGTCGGAGAAAGATCCGACCATTGCCCAGATGCTGAAGCCGCTCGGGTACGCGACCGGACAGTTCGGGAAAAATCATCTGGGCGACAAGGACAAGTTCCTGCCGACCAACCACGGCTTCGACGAATTTTACGGCAACCTCTATCATCTGAACGCCGAAGAGGAGCCGGAGCAGCCGGACTATCCGAAGGCCCCTGAATTTCGGAAGCAATTCGGTCCGCGTGGCGTGATCCACAGCTTCGCGGGGGGCAGGATCGAGGACACCGGTCCGCTCACCAAGAAGCGGATGGAGACGATCGACGACGACACTGCCGCCCGTTCGGCTGCGTTCATCGAGCAGAGCCACAAAGCGGGCAAGCCCTTCTTCGTGTGGGTGAACTTCACCCACATGCACGCTCGCACGCACCCGAAGCCCGAAAGCATCGGTCAGTCCGGCCGCTGGCAGAGCGAGTACCACGACGCGATGATCGACCACGACAAGAACGTCGGTACCGTGCTCGCGAAGATCGACCAGCTGGGGCTCAAGGAAAACACGATCGTCTTTTACAGCACGGACAACGGCCCTCACATGAACACCTGGCCTGACGCCGGGATGACGCCCTTCCGCAACGAGAAGAACTCGAACTGGGAGGGCGCCTACCGCGTCCCGGCGATGGTCCGCTGGCCCGGCAAGATCCCCGCGAGCGCCGTTTCCAACACGCTGATGTCGCACCTCGACTGGATGCCGACGTTGCTGGCTGCCGCCGGCGTGAAGGACATCGGCGAAAAGCTCAAGAAGGGGCACCAGGGCTTCCGCGTCCACCTCGACGGCTACGACTTCCTCCCGTACCTCACCGGGCAAGCGAAGACCGGCCCGCGCGAGGATTTTTTCTACTTTTCCGACGACGGTGATCTCACGGGATTCCGCTACGACAACTGGAAGTTCGTCTTCGCCGAGCAGCGGATGACGGGAACGCTTCAGGTCTGGGCGGAGCCGTTCACGGTGTTGCGCTTTCCGAAGATCTTCAATCTTCGGACCGATCCGTACGAGCGTGCCGACATCACCTCGAACACGTATTGGGATTGGGTGTTCACTCGCGCCTTCTTGTTGATTCCGGCCCAGGCCTACGTGGGCAAATTCCTCGCGACCTTCAAGCAGTTCCCACCGCGGCAGAAGGCGGCGAGCTTCAACATCGAGCAGGTGATGGAGCAGCTTCAGCGCTCGGGCGGACGCTAACGAAAAAGTCGCTCTACATTTTCGGCGGTCTGCTGGCGGTAGCCGGGCTCGTCGCGCTAGCGACGCGTGAGCGCGGGCGCGACGCGAGGCCCATCGCCACGAGCGCATCCGGGATTCCGTCCGAAGCCGCGCCGCCGCCCGGCGACGCAGCGGCACACGCCCGCTCGGCGGGGCGCGCTGGCTTCGCTGGTTCTGCCGCGTGCGCGCCGTGTCACCGCGCGCAGGCCGAGGCGCACGCAAAGTCGCACCATGCCGCTGCGCTGGTGAAAGCCGTACCCAGCGCGCTTCCGGCGACGTTCACCGGGACGAGCTTTTCGACCCCGCTCGGTGGCACGACGCGCTTCTCGGAACGAAGCGGCACTCTCGAGGTCACGACGCCGACCCCGGGCGGGAAATCCGGGACATTTCCCATTGTCTACGCAGCGGGCGTTTTCCCCCTGCAGCAGTACGTCGTCGCCACCGAGCGCGGCAAACTCCAGTCGCTCGGCGTTGCCTGGGACAGCCGCAACAAGGACGCCGGCGGAGAACGCTGGTTTCACGTCTACGGCTCGCGGGGTATCGCGCACGGAGACTCGCTGTTCTTCACCGAGCCGGCGCAGAGCTGGAACCACGTGTGCGCCGACTGCCACTCGACCTTCCTCGAGCGGCGCTACGATCCGAAGAGCGACAGCTTCGACACCCGCTGGGCGGAGCTCTCGATCGGCTGTGAGGCGTGCCACGGTCCCGGCGCCGAGCACGTGCGCCTCGCGAACATGCCGAGGCAGAGCAAGGCTTCCGTAGGGGCGCTCGCGGTTTCACTCAGAACAGCCGCCCCCTGGGGCCCTTCAGCGACGGGCAGCCCCTCGCCGCGGCCGCCGGAAAGCGTGGAAATCGAGGTCTGCGCACCGTGCCACAGCCGCCGCGAACCGCTGCGCGAGGGATTCGTCGCAGGCGATCCGTTCCTCGACGCCTTCGAGCCCGAGCTCCTCCGCCCCGGTCGGTATCACGCGGACGGGCAGGTCGAGGGCGAAGTGTACGAGTGGGGCTCGTTCCGGCAGAGCAAGATGTTCGCTTCGGGCGTGCGCTGCTCGGATTGCCACGAGCCGCACGCGGGGACGCTACGGGCAGGAGGCAACGCGCTTTGCTCGCGCTGTCACCTCGAAGCCCGCTTCGACCAGGAGTCGCACACCCACCACAGCGGGCCGAAGGCGCCGCTCTGCATCGATTGCCACATGCCGCCGAGCACGTTCATGCAGATCGACGAACGGCGCGACCACTCGATCCGCATTCCGCGCCCCGATCTCAGCGTCGAGTTCGGCGTGCCGAACGCCTGCACGCATTGCCACAAGAAAGAGTCCGCGAGCTGGGCGCGCGACCAGGTGGCGCGCTGGTCACCAGGCGCGGCGGCCCGGCCGCATTTCGCCCGCGCGCTGCTCGGCGAGCGCAAAGGGTCGCTCGCCGCGCCGCGAGAGCTCGCCGCACTCGCGCAGGACCCACGTGCTCCCGACATTCTGCGCGCCACGGCGCTCGAACGGCTCGGGCGCTACCGGACGAGAACGGCGCTCGCCGCCCTGAAATCCGCGCTTGAAAGCCCGGAGCCGCTCGTGGCGTTCGGCGCCGTACGAGGTGCCGCAGCGTTGCCGCTCGCCGAACGCGTTCCGCTGCTAGTCCCGATGACTGCGCACCGTTCGCTCGCCGTCCGCATCGAAGCAGGCAAGGCGTTGGCCGCACCACTCGGCGATCTCGACGCAACGCGCCGCGCGGCCGTGGAGCGAGCCTTCGAGGAAGTCGAGCAAAGCTTCGCCGTCGGTGCTTCGCGTCCCGAAACGCACGTCGAGCGGAGCTCGTTCGAGCTCGCGCGAGGCAAGATCGCCGAAGCCGAAGCAGCACTCCAAACGGCGCTCCGCCTCGCGCCCTGCCTCGTCGAGGCGCACCTGAATCTCGCCGATCTCGCGCGCCATCGCGGTGACGAAGGCGCCGCCGAGCGCGCTCTCCGGAGCGCCCTTACCTGCGACCCCGCGAACGCCGCTGCCCACCACGCGCTCGGCCTCTGGCAGGTTCGCACCGGCGACAAGCGCGGAGCCGTCACGAACCTGCGCAAGGCCGTCGAACTCGCCCCCACGAACGCGCGTTTCGCCCTCGTGCTCGCCGTCGCCCTCGCCGACGGCGGCGATCCCCCGGGTGCCGTCACCGTGCTCGACGCGGCCCTCGAGCGACACCCGAACGATCCTGAGCTCCTGCAAACGCTCGCCGGGTTCCTTCAGCGAGCGGGTGACGCGGAGCGCGCGGGGAAAATTGGGGAGCAGCTTCGGGTGCTGCTCGGGGAGTGACGTGGGCCCCTGTGGAGGGGCCCCTCGCAACGGTCGGCTAGGCCTTCTTGGAATCCACGTACCCGCGCACGTCGGCCGCGGGCTCGCTGTAGGCCTTGCCGAGCTTCGATTCAACGCGCTTGATGTAGCCGTCCGCCCAGGCGGGGAGCGGCGCGTCGCCGAGCTTGAGGAACTCGAGGGTCGCGGCGAGGCGGATGTCCGCGATCGACGGACTCTGGCCGTCGCCGATGAAACCGTCGCGCACGAAATACTTCTCGAACACCGCGAGCGGCTCCCCTGCGGCTTCCTCCGATGCCTTGCGAGCTGCCGCCTTGTCGGCGTCGGTCGCGTTGCTTGCCGCCACCTCGCCCGCGTACGGAGCGAAGCCGAGGCGCGGGTACACCGCACGCGCCACGAGCGGGTAGAGCGTGCCCGTGAGGTAGAAGTTCGCGGAATCGATCAGCGCGCGGCGCTCCGGATCCTTGGGGTAGAACTGCTCGAGCCCGTGCTTGTTCGCGAGGTACATCATGATCGCGCAGCTCTCCCACATGGCGCCGCGCGGGTGATCCGCAACTTCCACGGCGGGGGTGAGATGGGCGGGAACCTTGGCGAGGAACTCGGGCGAGCGAGTCTTGCCCCACGCGTTCTCTTCCGTGTGCGGCAGGTTTGCGGCGCGCACGAAAACGCGCACCGTGAGGTTGTTGACGCTGGGCGGCAGCATGTGGAGGTGAATGCTCATGGGGGCGGCATTATGCCCTGGGTCGCCCGCCCCTGCCTAGACGCGGCGCGCAGGGATTTCGAAGGCTACCCGCCTCGACGCAAAGTCTGCACCGAGCTCATCCGCTCAACGTCCGCGGCGCCGTCGAAAGCGGCACTACCTGCAGCCACCCAAGTGGCGCGGTTGTTGCTGTGTGGAACTCGTATGGCTCCCGAGACTCCCGCGTGAAGCCTCGCCCCAACCCAGGAGTTTCCGATGATCGTCAGCGAAATCATGTCCCCCAAACCGTACGCCGTCAGCGTGACGAGCAGTATCCGCCACGTGCTTCAACTGCTCGCGGAAGCCGACGTGCGTCACCTGCCCGTGCTGGAGAACGGCGGGATCGTCGGCATCGTCAGCGATCGCGACCTGCGCGCTCTCACCCCCGCATCCGACGCACCTGAGGATACGGACGCTGCGCGGCGTGCTCTGGCGCAACCTGTGTCATCGGTCATGAGCTCCAACGTCGTCAGCGCGTGTCCCGAAGACGACGTCGGTGACGTCGTGGATCTCATGGTCGAGCACCGCATCGGCGCCGTTCCAATCGTCGAGGCCGGAAGCTCGAAGCTAGTCGGTATCGTGAGCTACGTGGACGTGCTCCGCGCCGCGCGCGATCTGCTCTGACGGGGAAGCAACGTGGCCGCACCGCATTTCGATCGCATCTTGGTGTGCGTCGACTTCTCGAAGGTCACGGACGCCGTCGTCGACTGCGCCAGGGTCCTCGCGGCGCTCGCCGGCGCGGAGGTGCGCCTCGTCCACGTGGCGGCGCCGAACCCCGATTTCGTCGGCTTCGAGGCTGGTCCGGACACGGTGCGGCAGCAGGTGGCTCGAGGCCTCCGGCAGGAGCACCGCGCCCTCGAAGCGCTGGGCGCGAAACTCAATGAAGCGAACGTGCGTGCCGGATCGCTGATGGTTCAGGGACCGACCGTCGAGTCGATTCTCGAACAAGCTCGCCGCTTCCAGGCTGGACTCGTGATCATCGGCTCCCATGCTCACGGCCCCCTCCATGACCTGATCGCAGGAAGCGTCGCCCAGGGGGTCCTGCGGGGGAGCACCGTCCCCGTACTCGTCGTCCCCGCTCCGCGGTAGAACGCTGATTTGTGGAGGGCGCTCGGGGAGCTGTGTAACTTGCAGGGAACCGTGAAACGAGCGCTGGCGTTTCGGCTGCCCATCTGGACGGTCCCTTGCTTCGGGCTCGCGCTCGCGGCGTGCTCGCAAGATGCTGCGAACCCCGGGGGAGCTTCTGGAAGCACGAGCGCGGGGGCGGGGTCGGGCGGAGCGGTAGCCGGACAAGGTGGGCAAGGCGTCGGCGGGACGTTCTCGAGCGGTGGCTTCACGCCGGGCGGCGCCGGAAACGGCGGCAGCGGACAGGCGGGCGCTTCGAACTCGGGTGGCACCTCCAACGCGGGCGGCGGCGCGAGTGGCGGCGCCGCGAACACGGGCGGCAGCGCGAGTGGTGGCGTCGCGAACGCGGGTGGTAGCGCTGGTGGTGGTGCGAATGGTGGTGCCGCGAACGCCGGTGGTAGCGCGAGTGGTGGCACGGCTAACGCAGGTGGCAGCGCGAGTGGTGGTGTCGCGAACGCGGGTAGTAACGCTGGTGGTGGCGCGAGTGGTGGTGCCGCGAACGCAGGCGGCCAGGGTGGTGCTGGGAACACCAGCGGTACCGCTGGGAACGGTGGCGACGCTGGTAGCGGCGGTAGCGCGGGCGCCAGCCCCTATCGTCCCTGCCCAACCAGTGGTCCCTGCAAGATCATGCCTTTCGGTGATTCGATCACCGACGGCTACGGCAATGCTGGCGGCTATCGCGTGGAGCTCTTTCGCTTGGCGCACCAGGCGGGCAAGAACATCACCTTCGTCGGCACCGGCTCGAACGGGCCGCCGATGGTCGACGGCGTCATGTTCCCGCCGAATCACGAAGGCCATAGCGGCTTCACGATCTCCCCCACGAGCAGCCGCAGCGGCATTTCGCCGCTGGTCGACACCGTGATGCCACAGTTCACGCCGCACATCGTCACCCTGATGATCGGTACGAACGACGCTATCGACGACTACCAGATGGCGATGGCGCCGACGCGCCTCGGCTCGCTCATCGACAGCATCTACGCAGAGCTTCCGAACGTGCTCCTGGTGGTCGCTCAACCCATCCCCTCCCAGGATGATGCGCTGAACACCCGCTTGCAGACGTACAACGCGGCCATTCCTGACGTGGTGCAAGACCGCGCGGACGCGGGCAGGCACATCCTGCTCGTCGACATGTACAGCCCGTTCACGCAAAACCCCTCGTACAAAACGCAGCTCCTCAAAGACACCTGGCACCCGAACGACGCGGGCCACGTCATTCTCGGCGAGCGCTGGTACGCGACCTTGGCCGACTCGCTCTAGAATTGGATTCCGGTTTGCAGAAGAGGGAACGCGGAAGTGTCCGTCCCCTGACCGTTCCCTAGTGCCAGTCGATATCCGCCGTCGTGGTGCTTTCCTCAAGAAATGCACGAGAATAGGCCTCGGCGACGCAGAAGCTCAGCACCGTCCCCGTGATCACAAGCGCAAGGCCCCGTCCGAGCGATCGTTCCGGGTCCATGCGCGCAACGGCCGCCCAAGCCAACGGCGACGACACGGCCAACAGGGCGGCGACGGTCGGCTGAGCACCTAGGGTCGCGAGCGCGAGGGACCAGAAGAGAACGAGTCCGATGGCAACCCGTGCAGCGGCCATCGATACGGCGCGACGGCTGGGGACTCGGAACGCGAGACGCACCAACGCGTAGTAGCAGGCGAACTGGAGAACCAGGGGCCCAAGGACCAAGACCGCGAGACCGGGACTGTCGAACATCCAAAGTCCGTACCGAGCGTACCATGGTCGCTAGAAAAGGCTGATCGCGTCGCCTGTGCGAACCGGATCAGCTTCGCCGGACAGCGGCGATCAGTACCCACGCGAGGGGGAAAGCTACTACCCAGGAAATGACCGCATGCTGGATGCCAACGAGGACTGATACGAGGCACGTCCCACCGTCGCATCCTCCTTCACTAGCGCCTGTGCAACCCGAGTAGACGAAGGCGACGGCAATCGCGGACGCGATCAGGAACGCTAGAAACCCCGCAGGCTGCCGTGGGCGCGCCGCCCCAGACGGTGCTGCGTCTTCATCGGCCTCCCCGTCGTCGTCAGCATCCTCAAGTCCCTCATTGCCGGCGCCGGACATGTGACAAACCTACCACGCGCAGCGAGCCCTGCAGATGTGCGGTCCATGGTCGAAACGTCAGGAAGCCGAGAGCGCCCGAAGGGATTCGTCGCCCTGGATGGGTTTCAGGGTCCGTAGCGTTCGAGAAGCTTCCTCACGATGCAGTCGTGTTTGGCTTCGGGCTCTTCCGGGCAGTCGCGCGATAGCTCCACGATTTTTTGGTTCATTGCGCCGAGGACACAGTCCTTCTTCTCACTCGGTGTGGCCTTGGTGCATTCGGCTTCGCCCGCAAGCCGGAGGAGCTCCATCGAGCGCATGTTCCTCGCGACCTTCGCGTCGAGGGCCGCGTCGTACTCAGCCATGCGAGCATCGACGCAGGCTTCACGCTCTGCTTCGGGTTCGCTCGCACAGGCGTGTTCCGCACGTTCCAGTTCGCCACCCGTGAGCTGATTCGCCACCTCGAGTCCGCGTTGCTTGGTGCCGCCGTGGGGCGGCGGCGATTCGGCGCTGGCGCTTGCGCTGGGGCCTGGCGGGGGCTTCGAGCTGGTGGTGGGTGCGGTCGCTGATTTGGGCGGGTCATGGGTTCCGCACGCGCTCAGGGAGAAGACGAAGAGAAGGACCACGGAACGCATGGGAACGGGCGCTATGTTACCGATTCGATCGCCACAGCGTCTTCGAATCCCTCGATGATCTGTGCCCGAGATTGCATCCGCACCTCGAACGCGCAGGAGCTCGTGTCACCGCTTGCATCCAACTAGATGCACCCGAGCGCGGAAGTTTCACACACCATGGTCGTGAAAATTGCAGCGACACCAGAGCCACCGCAATGAGTCTTGATTCGCGCCTCCATAGACCGTCCGCGCCTTCTGCTGGCCGGGGATCTGTGGCAAACAGCAATTACCTGACCGAGCGAAAGAGCGCGCCCATGCTCCGATCAAAACACATGCGTCCAAGCCTTGCGGCCTTCATCGTAGCGGGAGGCACGGCCTTCACTTTCACGACGGCGTGCTCCACCAAAGCGCCCGACGAAGAAGACATCGGTGGCATGAGCGGGACGGGCACCGCCGCTGGATCTGGTGGCATCGGCGGCGGCGCCGGCGCGATGACGAGTGGCGGCGCGGGAGTCGGCGGAGCCGGAACGGGTGGCGCCGGCACCGGAGGTGCAACGGGTGGCGCGGGTTCGGGTGCGGGTGGTGCGGGTACCTCGGGTGCTGGTGGCAGCATCGGTGGCGCAGGCGCAGGCGCAGGTGCAGGTGGTGCGGGTACCAGCGGCGCCGGTGCGGGTACCAGCGGCGCCGGTGGCGCAATGGCTGGCGCGGCGGGGGCTGGCAACGCGGGTGGCGCAATGGGTGGAGCTGGCGCGGGCGGTGCTGCGGGTCTGAGCGGTTCCGCCGGCAGCGCTGGCGGTGGCACCGCCGGGGCTACGGCCGACTACGAATTTCAGGCGACGGACTTCACGTGCATCGCGGAGTGGGAGCGGCCCATGGGACCGAGCGGCCCTCTCGGCTTCCGAATCACGAACGCCCTCGGGGCAGCGCAAACCGCCGCAGCGGTCGCCGTCGCCGAGACCGCGGGAGGCGCCGTCTATCCGGTCGGCACGATCATCCAGCACCTGCCCACCGAGGCGATGGGGAAGCGCGGAGCGGGCTTTTCGGCTGCGACGAAGGATTGGGAATTCTTCCAGCTGAGTCTGAGCGCTTCAGGTGCGACGATCACGGCCCGTGGCTCGACGAACGTCATGACGATGGGGAACACGTGCGCGAGCTGCCACACCTCCGCGGCCGGCGCCTTCGACTTCATTTGCAACACGTCCAAGGACTACGGCGGCACGGCCTGCGACGGTGGCTTCGATTTCCCGATCTCCATGCTGGAATCGCAGGAAAACGGCGCCGCGAACTGCAACTAGCCACGTAGCCACCGTGATCGGTGGCCACCACGTTGGTCCCCGTTGCCGACGGGCGCGAGGTGCCGAAGGTGTGCCAGGAAGCCGAGGCGCGCCCGAAGGGATTCGAACCCCTGACCAGTGGATTAGAAATCCACCGCTCTTCCTCTGAGCTACGGGCGCTTGATGGTGTTGTAACTGTTCAGGCTACCTTGTTTTTCTGGCGAGATCCTTCCGGCTGACGGGCCTGCTGTCAACGGCCTTCGCGAACTGTTGCCCATCCGTTGCCCACTACTCGGCTTCGGACAGGCGCTGGATCGCGGCTGCGAGGTCGACGCGGGCAACGTGGGCGTAGCGTTGGGTCGTCGTGAGGTGCGCGTGTCCCGCAAGGGATTGCACCGTCGGCGCTGCGACGCCAACGCGAAAGAGAGCGGTCACGAAGTAGTGCCGGAGGTCGTGAAACCTCCAACCCTCGAGACCCGCACGCTTGCACACACGCCCGAACGCCTGCCTGAGGCCGTGCTGGCTCCACGGCTTCCCGCGGTCGCAGAGGGAAACTGCGGATCGCGACGCCTTGGATGAGCATTCTTCCAGGGCCGATCGAAGCTCCTTCGTCAGCGGCACGATGCGCTCGTGCCCCGATTTCGGAGGGGTTCGCTCCCCGTAGCTGACGCTCTCGCGGACGATCAGGTGATCGGCCGCGAGGTCGACGTCTCGCCACAGTAGCCCCCGAACCTCACCTGCCCGGAGGCCTGCGTGGGCCGCGAGCAGGAACGCTAGCCGGTGAGCCCGGCAAGCCGCGTCGAGGACTCGTCGGAGCTCCTCCTCGGTCAGAGTGCTGACAATTTTCCTGCCTACCTTGGGGAGCCGCGGGAAGGCTGGCGCCTCATCGAGGAGCCCGGCCTCCGTCGCGTATCTCCGAAGGATTGACCGAAGAACCGCTTGCACCTGCAGTCGTGATGACGCGCGGTACTTCCGTTCGACGAGCTCACGATCGAGCTTGCTGACCGTCTGACCGTCGATCTCGTCGATTGGCGTCGGTCCGATGCGCGGCTTCAGAAACGACTCGACGAGGATTGAGTATCCGCGCCTCGTCGAGGGTTTCAGATGCGTCAGGGCGTACGACTCGAAGTAGTCCTTGGCCACCTCCGAGAACGTGGGAAAGGTCCTGCCCACCGCCTGCCTCGTACTCGGCGCCGCTTCTGGCGCGTTTCTCTCAGTTCGTGGTGCCGCCTCCAGGGCCTGATCCTCGGGATCGACATCGGGCCACCCGGTGAGCGCAAGTGCAGCCAGCCGCCGCCTGTCCTCCGCTCGCGCCGCGGCCATCGTCTGGACCTCGGCGTCACGTCGGAACCTTGTGCGTGCCCCGTCCGGTTTTCTGAATCGAATGTCAATGACCAGGCGCCGCTCGCCGCGGCGTGTCTCTGTATGCACTGCCATGGGGATCCTTTCCGCCACGACGTGCGCTTCCGCGCGCCTGCTCTAGCAGAGCGAGGAGCCGCTGCACGCGGGGGCGGTCATTGATGGGCACTCGCGCTCACGCGTTCGGGGCGGGGCGGGGGCGCGAACCAGGAAGCGACGAGCGGGTGGCTCCCAAGAGAGCGCTGTCCCACGCGGGCGCTTCACCCCGGGCTCGCGGCCCGCCCCGCCCATCCCGCACCGGTCGGTCGCGGGACGGTTGGGTGCGGATCTACCTAGAGGACACGGGCTCGAGCTCGGAGAGCACGCGCCGCACGAAGTGCGTGGCGAGTTCGCCGACCGTCGCTCCCGGATGATCCTCCGCATACACGTCGCTGATTTCCGGCACCTCCATGTAGTCAGAGACGGGCACGTCGGTCAGAACTTCCCCGGCAAGGGCTTGGGTCTCGGCCCAGAGAAACGGCGCCCCCGCCTGGGGGTCGCCTGTTGCCTCAAGCGCACGCTCGCGCTGTGCGTTCAAGAGCTCCCGGTTGATCTCGAACTTCCCGTTGCGGATGAACGTGCTCATGCAGACCACGAACTGTCCTGTATCGTCCCGGAGCTCGATCACGATGTCCGGGTGCTTCTCCGAAAGGACGCGGAGGAAGGCGGCAACCGTGTGCGCCGACCAGAGGTCGCGCACTTTGGTTGCGCCCGCCGCGATGGCGTTCGGGGTGTGCACCGGGGACGTGTCGCCGACGGGGTCGGGGACGGAATAGGGACCGATCTTCATGGGCAAAACCTTCACGAACGGAAAGCCCAAGGACGAGCGCTCCTGCGCCCCACCGAGGGGCGAGAGGTTCAGGCGGTCGTTTGGGAACGCCGACTTCTCGTTCAAGAGGGCCTGGGCACGCATGGCCCATTGCAGGGTTTTCTGGCTGACTGGTGTCCGTCTCGTGATCGCGTAGGCAAGGTTGGTTGTCATACGTTTGGTGGGTGAATGACTTAGAGCGAGCCCGGGGTGAGAGCCGCACCGCGAAGGCGACGACGCTCTCCTCTGGCCGATCCCCGTCGTTCACCTGCCCGCACCTTGTTCGACGCGACCGACCGTCCTTTCTGGCGCGTCGGAACGCGCCGGTGTTTCCTGATCCCGGCGTCGGCCCTCGTGTGCCTCCGCGAGGGCACCCGGATGAGAGGCGCGTGGAGCATGGGGATCGACCGCTTCCCGGATCAGCTTGCACACGGGATCGGACGACGGGTTCCAGACCACGCGGCACCTGGGACGGATGGCCGCCTCGAGCTCACTCCGCCAACCCCAATCGCGAAGCGCTCGCGGATGGTAGCTCGCAATGAGAAACGCCTCCTCGTTTCGGAAGGAGCCGCCGCAGGCGTCGAACATGGCGGCAGCGGCGTCCTCCCAGCTCTGGTCGGGCGCGACCCCGGTCCAGAGGGCGTTCGCCGCTTCCTCGACCCGGAGCTGCTCCGAGACGGTGAACAGGCGAGGGGAGTATAGAGTGCGGCGGGGGGCGGGGTGGTCGTCGGGGTCGGTTTGGTAGCGGCTGCAGGCGGGGAGGGCCGCTAACGCCAGCGTCGAGAGTAGCGCCACGGTCGAAAGCAGCGGGCGGGTGGGGAACGAAGCGTCGAGCAAAGGGGCCATGGATCCTCACTCGCTCATGCGTTGAAGGGCTGTGGCGTTGCACCCCTGGGGGACATACGTGGTCCCGGTGCCCCATACGACCGAAGATGGCGGCGATGGGGCCGCCATCTTCCTCGGCCCAGATTTCACTGAGTCGCGCGGCGTACCCTAGGGCTTAGTCCACACTTCCGGTACGCCCGCAGGATGCGCAAGGTGTCGGTTCCGTCGATGGCGCAGCAGTTCTTACTGGAGCCGACTTGGTTGCAAAGAGACCTCAAGAGCCAGCGCACCGTCGGATCAATCTGATGACAGTGTTGAACGACGATGAGGTCCGCAGGTTCCCGAAAGAGTCGCTGGATCTGGTCGCCATTCTTCCCCAGATCGGCAACTTTCATCGGATGGAATCGGGCGGGGCCTTTGAACATGAAGGCGGTGCTGACGCGGCGGCCTCCAAGCTGCAAATGCGTAGTGAAGAGGTCAGACGTCTCACCTGCCCAGTCCTTCGGAACAATAGGTTCACCGACTATCTCGGCAAAGGCCCCCTTGACGTCCAGTTCGGGAATTGTCCGAAGAATCTCAAGGTCCGTACGCGCGCCCGGTCTAACGTTCGTCACAGTCTCGAATGAGTCAATTTGGTCCACGTGGACCTCGCAGCTGAACGATGAGATGCCGTTCATGAACGCCGTGGGTCCCGACAGCCGATGTCCGATGAAAATGGGTACGGCTTCAATCGCCTGGTCGGTGGCGTCCGTAATTTGTGCAACGACGAAGAGATCGGCGACTCGTCCGTGGAGGTGATTGCCGGGGGAGCCAGGTGACACGTGTTCCAGGTTGAGCAAGAGATGTAGCTGCAGTTCGCGGTCTCCAGGTGCCAGGCCTGGATACTTTGCGAGCGCGCGTGGAGGACTGGTCGTCGGCTTGAGTCTTCGGACGTTTCGGCAATAGAAGTCCCGGTGCGCTGTAAATATTGTCCCGACCTGTGCCTTGCGCTGGACCCAGAGGCTTTCGAAGGAGCGGATGGACCCGTTTTGCGCGCTTAGCCAGTCGGCGAGCATGCGGGCGTACATTGCTTGGAGGGCGTATTGCTCAGCCTTCTCGAAACCGGGCCTGGAAGGGATGCTGCTGCCACGTCCTACAACTGCAGCAACGTGTTCGCCTCCCACCAGGTTTGTCACGCGTCGCTGATTCAGATAGAGCGGCTCAAGGAAGAGGGCCGGCTGCGTTCGGTCAGCTTGTTCCACCGTGGCCATTCTTCAGCCAAATACTAGACGATCTCCCGGTGCGGAGCTCACGCGGAGCGCTCATGGCCCTGTGCGGTTCAAGCGAGGACGCTCTTGTCCTGGTCCTGGTCGGCCGGAAAACTACGCCTTCAACAGCCGGCTAAGGGCGGATTGACCCATCAGTATTGGGAGCGCGGCGCGAAAGCCCTCGACGAGGTTGCGTGGTCGCGCGGGGCTCGGATGGACCAGTTCTATGGCACCCTGCGTCACTCGGACCACCGCGTCGATGCCGTCTAGCGAGAAGGAGCACCAACTGCCGTCCATCGGGCAGTCGACGTCGTATCCCGCGTCCTCAAGTTGATCGACCAGCTCGTCAATGTCTGGTCCCGTGCCCTTGTATGTTACCTCAACCGTGTTAAACACGTTGCGAAAAACCTCATTGAATCCCTCGTCTCCAATGATTGAAGGATCTCGAATGTTGACGAGCTCGTACCTCCACCTCGCCATACTTGCGTCGTCGTGATCCTGACCAACGTATACGTTGTAGTCAAACGTGGGCGTACGAATCGTCGCGCCTTCGCTCTCAATACTAGATGCGATTTCTCTTCGCTTGATCTTCATGCGCTCCCGCAGTTGATCATACTTTTCGCGAATGTGTTCTTCGAGCTCAGACGCTGCTAAACGTCGTACGAAACTGTCTGCGGCCTCAGTGCGACCTTCCGGCACGAAGTGCCCCTTCCTTTTGTCAAAGCCACCAAGCATCCTGATCTCATTTCGTCCAATCGCAACGAGCGCAACCTGGTCGAGATTTGCCGCTTGCGCAGACTTGACTCTGCTTCGCTCTGCAAGAATTCCTGAGACATCAGCAATCAAGGGCGCTCGCTCGTAGCTTCCAAAGAAGCGAGGATTTTGCGGTCTTGGTCTGTCGAATTCCGCGAGTATCGTTCGAGGGACGGCATCTGCGAGGTACGCCTGCAGCTTCGATGCTGTCACCTTGCCTTGTTCCAGTGCACCTTTCGCCCGACCGTTCAGTGCTTCCAGAAGGTGAAAGGTCCAGATGCCGTGCTCTAGCTTCCTGCTCGAGTATGACTTCTCGGTTGCGCGACAGGACGCAAAGCCTGCACAGAACTGCTCCTCGTCGCCTATCTGCACACCGGCAACGGCCGTCCTGATGGTGTCTTCAATCTTGATGCCGGTGTGGCATGCATCTAGAAAGAACACGGTTCTTTGGCACCGGCTTGCCTTCACGTACGCGAGCAATTTCTGAAGCCGAAGGCACGTTGCTTCGAGGTCGTGCACGCGGGTGTCATGAGCCGCGAGATAGTTGTGGCTCCCATCAGAAAACCCGTGGCCGGCGAAAAAAATGAAACAGCGGTCTTCACTTGTAGCCGCACCTAGAAGCTGACGAGCCTCGGACTCGATGGCTGTAGCAGTCGCTTTTTCGTTGATCAGAACCCGTTGGTTCGCACTAGCGCATCCGATGCCGTCGAGGGCAACAGACATTGCCCGCGCATCCCGTTCTGCAAACAGAACCCGTTTCAGGTCTGCGTCCTGGTAGGTTTCGATGCCGACGATCAAGCCGTACGAGGATCCCATCAGAAGGCGTAGCTTAGTCGGTTGGGAGCGCGGGCGTAACCGTCCGTGGAGTGTGTTGCGCGGACGGGCAGGTCCTTCACTTACTTGGCCGGTTCGAGGTCGGACTCTAGCGGGAGACCCGGACCGGGGCTCGTAGCGAGGCATCTGCGTCGCTCGCAGATACTCCGTGGGTACGTTCATCCAGGGCGGCAAACTGCGAGTCGACGGTGTTCGTCGTGATCCCTTCGAACGCGAGGTGCCCGAACGCCGGGAGCAGCCGCGTCCGGAGGGTCGCCAGCTTCTCACGGAATGGGCGATGGCTTGCTCGCGATCATGACGAAGTTCGCGATCCCGCGCCACTCCGGCAGGTCTAGACACGCAGGACCGATCAGGTAGCATTCATGCGGGGTTTTCTATGGAACTAGACGCACTCAAGGCTTTGCCTTCAGGAGCACGATTCCGTCGTGCCGACCTTCATATCCATTCCTTCCAGGGTTCGCCGGAGGGCGACGTGAAGGATGTAACCATGACGCCCGAGGCAGTCGTTGCCCGTGCTGTGGCGGAGGGCCTGGAGATAATCGCGCTGACAGATCACAACGCGATCGCCAATGTCGACCGAGCCTTGAAGGCCGCGAACGGTCAACCGATCCTCGTCGTGCCCGCTGTGGAGGTAACCACGAGCCAGGGGCACCTTCTGCTTTACTTTCCGAATCTGGAGAGACTCTCCGCGGCGATGGGGAAGCTCACCTTCTCGGAGGACCGGAAGTACTGCAAGCAATCGTTTGAGGATTGCCTTGAGGTCGCCAAAGCCCACGAAGGGTTCGGCATTGCCGCTCACATTGAGCTCGACGCGGGATTTATGCAGCGCGTGCCGGGCAATACGCCCGTCAAGGCCGGGATTCTCAAGCATCCTGCGCTCATCGCACTCGAAATTGTGAATCCGGCGTCCGTCGACATGTACACGGATGCTGACAGCGACGGACCACGCAGAGACCACGCACGCGAGCGGCGCGAAGCCCTGCGCGTGCCTGAAGATCTCCCAAAGGTGATCAACTCGGATGCGCACTCGCTCGCAAAGCTCGGAAGAAACGCCGCGGATGCCAAGAGGGTCACGCGCTTGAAGATGGACGACATGACGTTCGATGCCTTGCGCATCGCGCTCATGGAAGGCTCTGTTCGTTGCCGCCTCGAAGACGTGGTGCCGTTCAAGGTTCCCCGGTTGGTGGGCATTTCCTTTGAGGGAGGTTTTCTCGACGGCCAAGCGGTTCATTTCAACTCAAACCTCACTTGTCTCATCGGTGGCCGTGGCTCCGGTAAGTCGACGGTGCTTGAGGCCGTGAAGGCGGCGACCGGCAACACAACGCAGAGCGACGTCGTCGACAGCGAGGTCTGGGCGGACACTATTAATCTTTGGTACGAAGACGAGCTCGGAAATGTAGGCAAATACGTCCGGCAGCGCGACGCGCCTCCCTTCGACCCCGACGATGCTTTCGGGCAATGCCACTTCCCCTTGGAGGCATACGGTCAGGGCGAGACCGCGGCAACCATCCAACGGTGCGGAGAAGATCCAGGCCTGCTGCTCGGGTTGCTCGATCGCCTGGTCAACATCGACGACCTGGAACTCAAAGATCGCGACGCCGTCATCGCGCTCACGACCAATGCCGATCTCATCGGCAGATTGGCACGCGACGTACAGAGCCTACCTCGCTACAAGCAGCTTCACTCTGAGGCCGAGAAGAAATTGAAGGCGCTCGAGACCCACAAGGCCGCAGAGGTGATCAAGCTCGAGGCGGCGCTGGCGCAGGAGCGGGCCTACTATCAAGAATTGGATTCACTTCTCATTGAGCTGACGCCGCCCCGCACCGTGGAGTTGCCGCAGTTCCTCGACTACCTCAAGGGCATCGAGCAGGCGGCGGTTATCGTCGGCAAGGATCCTCTGGGTGGCGTGCTCTTAGCCGGCACTGACCTCGAGAAGGCTCTCAATGAACGCCATGAATCCTGGAAGACCTACGTCGCGGAGTTTGCAAAGCGCGTTCGGGCCGAGCTTGAAATTTGGAAGACAAAGGAAACCGAAGAGCGAACAAAAGTCGATGCAAAACGCCGTGAGCTCGAAAGCCAGGGCATCGAGCTCGACATGGAGTTCATCCGCAAGCTCGTGCTGTCGAAGACAGAGTTTGACGGAAAAGTTCGGCAGCTTCAGACGAAAGACAAGGAGCTCAAGGAGGCGAGACGGAGTCGTCCAGGCTTGGTCGCCGCAAGACGCTCGCTGCGTTCAGATGTCTATACCCGCCGCGTCGGATTCGCGACACGCATGACGACCTCGCTCGTCGGAAACGATGAGTACCGCGTCACTCTGAAATTTCGAGAGGCCGCGTATTCACCGGAGGCAGAAACCATCATCACGGAAGCGATGGGCTGGCGTACGTCCCGCGTCCCGCGAGCTCGGATGCTCGTGCAGCAACTTACAGTGCCCGGAATCGTTGATGTTCTTGGCTCTGCGAACGGGGATGCGTTTGGAACGGTCCTGGACGATCAGCAGCTTCAGCTCTTCGACGGGCGTGTCCAGGCGGAGCTCTACCAAACACTCGGGCGAGAGGACGTGCGTGCTCGGCTGGAATCGTGCCGGTACGATGATCTTCCAGACATCACGATCGCCAAGACGGTACATCTTCCGGGTGGGGGCAGTCGGCCTTGGGTGCGTAAATTCGAGAAGCTTTCACTCGGTCAGCAGCAAGCGGTGGTCCTCTCGATTTTTCTTCATTCCGAGAGTCCGGCTCCTCTCATCATCGACCAGCCCGAGGACAACCTCGATGGGGAGTTTGTGGCTCGGGTGCTCGTCCCTCACCTGCGTCGCATCAAGGAAAGGCGGCAGGTCATCATCGCGACGCACAACGCCAATATCGCGGTCCTCGCAGACACCGAACTCGTCGTGCCGCTCTTTGCGGAGAACGAGTCCTCACGCGTGTACAAGCCTGGGTCGATCGACGCGCAAGACACCCGCGAACAGATCTGTCGGATCGTCGAAGGCGGGAAAGACTCGTTCGTGCGACGTGCAAAGATCTATGGCGTGTTGAAATAGCCGAGCGAGCCAGATTCCGTCGCCCACTCTCGCGAGGGTGCTCCGCGGCGGAAATCTGGTGGCTGTCTTGGTGGCCGAACGCTGTCGCAGCCGGTGATCGCGACAGACGAGGCAGACAACGGGCGAATGTTCCGACGTGTTAACGAAGCGCACCTCGTCTGCCGCGTCGAACGACGATCACGCAGTCGGCGTTTCGGTTCATCGTTCGACTCCCTCTACCCGCTCCATGCAGAACGTCGACCCATCTGGGTCGGCTTTTTGCATGGTTCCGCCGAAACGTGTGAGTGCGTGGGAGGATTGTGACGGCCGCTGCCTCGGTTCTGGTGGCGATTAGGTGGCAGTGCGTCCTGGCGCCGCCATCACGCGTTCGATGATTGCGGCGGTCGCGTTCATCGTGTCTTGGTCGACATGAACGTAGCGCATCGTGGTTTCGATAGACGTGTGGCCAAGGAGTTTCATGATGACGGCTAGCGGCACGCCGCTCGCGGCTAGCCGCGATGCGTACGTATGTCGCAAGACGTGCCAGCCGCAGCGCTCAATGCCCGCGCGGTCACAAAACTTGTAGAGGTACTTGCTCTTGGACGCCGGGTTCATCTGGCGTCCGCCGGGTGTCGGAAAGATCATCTCCGAAGCTCGCGGAAGATCTCGAACGGCCTGAAGCGCGACTGCGTCGAGGGGGACCTCCCGGTGTGAGCCCGTCTTGGTTGGTCCAGGCTGGCCTTCGGCTCCGCCCTTCGTAACGCGAACCAGCGGCTGAATGCCCCCGAAGTCGAGGTCGTTCCAAGTGAGAGCGGCGCCTTCCGAGAACCGGAGGCCCGTGTGAAGGAAGAACACGACGAGCGATTGCCAGAATCCGGGGTCGCACGCATCCACAAGAGCCTGAGCTTGGGCTTCGGTCAGTGATCGCGTATCGGGGGCGGTTTCGTGCGCCCACTCGAAGTCGGGTAGGGTCCGAATGAGCTTCCAACGCTTTGCCGTGTCGAGACACGTGTGCAGCAACGAGAGCGAGTGGTTGATCGTCTTCGGTCGCAGTCCGCGACCCTCCATCCGCCTGAGCAGGCCATCGACATCGCGTGTGGAGATCCGATCGAGGCGCTCGCTCCCAAAACTCGGCAATAGGTGATTGCGAAGCCGCGATCTCGCCATGCGCACGGTTGACGGTCGGTACCGCGGTACCGCGTACTCGCCTAGCCACTGGTCCGCGAACGCACCGAACGTGGGTGGCACGGCAGCGAACGGGTTTCGACTGGTGGCCTCATCCTCCGAGAACTCGGCTAACAGTGAGCGCTCGTACGATTCGGCGCCGCGTTTCGTTTGAACGGGCGACCGTCGCCGGATCCTCCTTCCTCGCCAATGAATCGTCACCCACCACTCGTCCAATCGGTCCCGTCTACGTGCGACCGACATACCTGGAAGGTCGAGCGCGCGGCACGGGCCGAGCACGCTCGAGAAACTCAGCAAGATGGCGAGCGCGCAGGCGAATTGCTCGGCCGAACCGGTAGCTTGGGATGTCCCCGCGACTGATGCGCTCGTAGAGGGCCGCCTTGGAGACGCGAAGCCGGCTCGCGGCTTCGACCGGCGTCAGGAAGTCGTCCGGAATCGTGGTTGGGGCGGAGGGTTCCGTCTCACGACGGTGAAGAACTTCATGCATATGTTGTGAAGGAGCGAGCGTGGACACGTCGTCGCGAGGATGAGCTCCCCGTTCGATGCCGTGCCGGGCACCGCTCGCACCGTAGCATTTGATGCTGCGATCACGGAAGGCACCTGCCGCGTCGCACTACGTCCATTGTCTTCCACGAAGAGGCACCCGCCTATGTGACGTTTTCCGGAGAAACGTCCCCGGGGGGTGCGGACAAGGGTCGACGCCACCTAGGGCGTGACCTGCGTGCGGCGCTTCTACCTGCGTTCGCGCCTGCGCGGAACCGGTTGATCTCGCCTTCGCTCGTCTCCGCTCAACCCGTCACGGAACGCGCGAGCCATTGCCGGGACCTCACGAAGAACCGCTCCTGCAGCCCAAGCTCCGGTCTCCAGTGCGCCGTACCCAGGAGCAGGCGCTTCTGCCGATTTCGGCGTTTCATCGGGTCCCTCCAGAAGGACAACGCCTATCCCGAGCGCCGCTACTGCAGCCAAAAACCCGCCTGTATGATGGTTCATGCTACCGAGCTCCTCGTTATCAACAATGACTTCTATGTGAGCCCGGTCAAGTGCAGTACACCGCGCGCGTTTCAGTTCTTCCCAACGCAGAACGTTACAGCGTGAGCACGGACGGATGTCACACTTCTGAAACAAGAGTGCGTAGTGCGCGTGGAAGTTCACCGCTCCAGCAGTTCTGGCGCGTACCTCTTCAACCTCGCCTCGACCAGTGCACCTCCGTGCCTTCCGAGTAGCGCGATCTCCGCCGCAGAGAGCTTCTTCAGATCAGTCCCCACCGCCGACGCGAGTTCGGCGTCGCCGACGCTCACTTCTCCCTCGTGGCTATCGATCGAGAACCATAGTGGCTTCGGTCCCCGCTTTGCTCCGTAGCGCTGCAGCAGCCGATCGCATTGAAGGCCACGCACCTGCTCCATGAGGACGTTGATCATTTCCTTCAGAACGCCTAGGCCCGATTCCGTTGGCCGATCGTTCGTCGCGAAGGGTTTGCCCCCATCGCTCACGATCGCGTAGTCGAGCGCGTTCCGCTCGACGCGGAGGAGCGGATTCACGCCCAGGTTGTCGTAGACCCCGCCATCAGTGAGGGTCACGTACTCGACGTCCCCCTTCGGCGCATACTCATCGCGAGTTAGAACCACAGGATTGAAGACCGGAGGAAAGGAGGAACTCGCTGCGACCGCACGGCTGATGCGGATGGCCGACGCGGACTGCACGCCGAGCTCCCAGTCGCCCATCTCCTCGGGGTTCCCTCCGCCCGCGACAAAGAAAAAGAGATTCCCCGTCGCGAGGTTCGTCGTGTTCAGGTAGACGCGCGGGCCCCCGGCGAGCCCGGCAAGCGTTTGTTCGTCAAAGAGATCGTTGTCGTAGGAGTCCGCGAGCCAGTCCACCCGGGACGCCGTCGGATCTAGGAGTCCGCCGAGCACGGACACCACGGCGATCGAGCGGGTCGCGAGATACCGCTCGAGCCGGTCCAGCGTGTCCGCCTTTCCCCAGTTCAATGCCAGGAAAGCGCCCGCGATGCTTCCCCCGCTCACGCAGGAGAGGAGATCGATCTTGTCGAGTAGCCCGAGCTCCTTGAGCTTCCGGAATACGCCAAGATGAAACGCCGCCGCGCGGAACCCTCCGCCCGACAATGCAAGCCCGAGCCTCTTCGCCTGTCCGCCAATCTGAACCGTCATGCCCGCCTCCTATTTCGCCCATTTGGCTGGGCGAAATAGGAGGCTCGGCGCGTCTCCGTTGGGCGTCAAGGGCTCGGGAAAGCCTCCCGGCTTGAGGTTCCGCCCCGTCGGCTCCCTAAGAAAATGCTCAACCGGGGTGGCCCCGAAGTGTTGTCCACACCCCCCGGGGACGTTTTCTGGGAAAGCGTCACATCCCCAAATGCAAAGCCTCCCGGTAGCATTGTACCGAGAGGTTTGCCGCGTCGCTTGAACGACGCGAGTTCCACCTCTTTCAAGCAAGCCCTGTGCAGGGACCTCGACAAGAGAAGAGGTGGTCTGAAATCCAAGCAAACGGGCCGGATTTCGTCAAGCCCGGCCCTGGCGATCCACTCGCCGGTATCCGCGCTCAGGTCGCGTTCCCGATCCTCGCCGTCGCGCCCTCCGCGCGTCACGTCGGCATCGCGTGCCTCGACGGACGCCTTCGCGCAATCGTCGCGCGATCGCACCGAGTGCGGGATCGCGTGACCGCGGGCTCTATCATCCGGGCCGCAGTGGCCGGGCTCGAGCACGAAATTGCCCAGCGTACGCCTGGCACCGTGGTCATCGAGGGCGAGTTCGGGCCCGGGCACGCTACGCTGGCTCAAGTCCTCGCGGACGAACTCGTCAGGCGAGCCCGAGAGTCAGACACCCGCGTGGTCCGGCTCTCGCTCGCCGCCGCCTGCGTCCGCATCACGGGAGCGGGCGACGCCCGCGAAACCGCCCTCGTGCTCCTCGGGCGCTACCAAGCGCTTCGAAAACGCCTGGCGCCTGCTGGAGCGCCGCTCCTTCACCACGAGCGATGGCGCGAGGCGAAGCCGCTCATGACGGCGTTCGCGCTTGCGCATGCGGTTGCACTCGAGGTGCTGACAACCTCGGCCCGCCCGCTTGGAATGGGACCACCTCCACCACCATGACCGAAATCCATTCGTCCAATGGGGCTGGTTTCGTGCGCCTCGGAGATATTGTTCCGCTCCACTCGATGCGAACCTCGCACGGGGAAGCGAGGAGGGGAGGGGGAGGGGGAGGTGTGAAGGGGTCCCTCGGTTCCCCGGAAACGCAAAACGCCCTTAGAAAAATTCGATCGGCGTTGGGCCCTGGGGAAGTGGGAGTCGGGAGTAGAGATGGGGGTCCAGGGGGAAGAGACGAGGGCGAGGGCGAAGGGGTTTCCGAAACTGGGGATAACCCCGGCCCCGCCGCCGACATCGAGCGCATCGCCGCTCACCTCGCGTTCGCGCTCCGGGACGAGAAAAGCATCGCCTTCTTTCGCATCGTCGCCCGAGCCGTGCCCCGCGAGGTGATCCGCGACGCGCTCACCCGCGCGCTCGACGCCTGCTCCATCCGCAAGTCGCGCGGTGCTCTCTTCGCCCACATCGTCGGTCCAAACCTGCGCCAGCGCTCACTCACGAATCACCGAAACACATGACTCCCTATGCCGCTTCGTTTCCCTCCACGCCGCGAGCCCCGCGTTCTAGGCCTCATCCGATCCCGAGACGGATTTCACTACGCTACCGCCGACCCGTGGGAGCTCCGCAGCGCCGGTACCGTCGCGTGCCGCGATCGAGCCCTGAGCGCTTGCCTCGCAAAAACGGTCCGGCGGGAGAAACCGACGGCTGTTGCCGCGAAGGGCGATCTCAGAAGCGCCGCGGCGCGCGCCGCCCGCCTCCGCGGCGCCGCCCTCATCGAAACCGACCTCCCGAAACTCCGGCGCGACGTCGCCCGCCAGATGTACCCCGAGCTCCCGATGCGAGCGCCGTCCCGCGACCTCGAGAAAGTCGCGACCCTCGCCATCGCAGCAGTCCTCTACGCCGAAACCTCTTCACGACGCTATGCGCCTACTCGCCACCGCCCCCCTAAGCACACCGCGTGAGCTCCGCGCGCTTGCCGAGAACGTGCTCACCGCCATCTCAAGGTGCCGCTTCGTCTCGGTGGGCTCGCTCATGGCGTTCGGCGGCCCGCAAGGGCTCACCATCGAAGTGCTGGACATGTGGTGCCGTGCCGGACTCGTTCATCGAGGAAGCGTGCAGCCCGATCCGCTCCGGGTCGACAAGGTCGAATACATGGCGCTTACATCCTCCGGCGCCCGCGCGCTATACGCGGCAACCGGTAGGCGCGTCGAGGGAATCACCGCGGCGCGGCTGAAGCGCTCGAGCCAAAAACGCATGCACGACGTGCTCGTGGGCGAGGTCGCGCTCGCGGTGATCGCACTCGGAAAGGACAGCCTCGTGGATCTCGTCGGCGTTGAAACCGACGACCGAAAGCTCGCGCACGCTGTCCACATTGCCGAGGTTGGTCAGGAACCCGACCGTATTGTGCTTCAGCCGGACGCACTGATCGTGACTCACGGTCCACTCGGGAAGGAAGCGCTCCTCGTCGAGGTGGACCGTGGGACCACTGCACCGAAGCGCATGGGGACGCGGTATAAGGGGTATCTCGCCTGGCAGCGTGAGCTCGGGCCCGCCCGAGACTTCGGGATCAAGGCTCTTCGCATATTGACGCTCGTTCCAAGCGAAGCCCGGCTTGAGAAGCTCCACGCGGCGGCGCTCGATGCGAACGGCGGGAAGCGCTCCGGGTTTCTCCTCTTTGCGCTCCAGGACGACCTCAGTGTCAGCACCGCCGAGCGCTGGCTCGAACTAGCCGCACGCCCGCTCGGCGGCGATCCTGGGCATCGCGTAAGGCTCCTCTCGCCAGCAAGAGCGGCACGCGCCGCCTGACCCTCATTCACAATCGAAATCCGCCTTCCTGCCGCTGCGGCCCCATCAAAGGCCCCGGTCGCGCGGGACCACGCCGGGACTCTCGCCCGTGGCTCTCGCGGAGGCGCGCCCCGCGGCTCCGGGCGGGGCGTCGCTCGTGGGAAGGCGGTCTCCGGGGACGAAGAATGACCTCCACATGCCAATCGTGCATTCGCTTCTCGTCGGCAAGACCGGCATGGGCAAGAGCACACTGCTCCGCGCCATGGCGGAACGCGCGATAGTCACCGGCGAGGGGCTCCTGCTCCTCGACCCGCACGGCGATCTGGCCGACGAGGTCGTCGCACTCATCCCGCGTCGCCGCCGAAACGACCTCGTCGTCTTCGACCCGCGCGACGCCGGGCATTCACCTGGGTTGAACCCCCTCCGGAGCGTTCCGCCTGACTCCCGTGCCGTCGTGGTCTCGGGGATCCTCGCCACGATGAAAAAGCTGTGGGCAGAGAACTGGGGCCCGAGAACGGAGCACTTGCTCCGCTACGCCCTGCTAGCGCTCACGGAAGTGCGCGGAGCCACGCTCCTCGACGCGCGCGACATGCTCGCGGACGAGCAGCGGCGCGGATGGGTGCTGAAACAGGTGAGGAACGAGGACGTGATCCGGTTCTGGACGAAAGAGTTCCTTCGATACGACAAGCGACTCCAGTCGGAGGCAGTGGCACCACCCCTAAACAAGCTCGGCGCGTTCCTCGCGAACGCAAAGGTGCGCGCGATCGTCACGAAGAACCGCCCTGCGCTCGACGCGGAGAAGTGCATGGCGCAGAACCGTATCGTCCTTGCGCGTCTCTCGAAGGGCGCCATAGGTGAAGACGGCGCGCACCTGCTCGGCGGTCTGCTGCTCGGTCTCTTTCAACGGGCGACGATGGCTCGTGAGTCGCTTCCGATGGAGTCTCGAAAACCGTTCGCCATGTTCGTGGACGAGATCGGCTCCTTCGCAACGAAACCCTTTCTCGAGCTCCTCTCCGAAGCCAGGAAGTACGGCGTTTCGCTCACCCTCGCGACGCAGAGCCTGGCTGTCATGGAGCCAGAGCTCCGCGCCGGAATTCTTGGGAACGTGGGCCGGCTCGTCGCGTTCCGTGTCGGGGCTGAAGACGCCCAGATCCTCGAACGGGAATTCGGGGGCAAGTTCGGCTCGATGCTGATGAACCTCGATGTTGGGGAGCGCATCGTGAAGGACGGGGGGAGGCCCGCGACCATCGTTGCTGCTGAAGCGACGCACAGCGCCAGTTGAGCCTCCGCCATCCCGGTGATCGGCCCGTCGCTCTCTCTCGGGAGGGCGCCGGTCCGGTCCCCGCGTGGGGCCGGAAAGGTTTTGTCCAATGCACCTTCAATTGAACGACAGCTCGGCCCTCTGGCAGCCGGGCGACGTCCTCATCGAGGACAAGGAGCGCCTCCTCACCGAGTCGCTCTCGACGCTCATCGGCGAAGACCGCGCGCAGGAGCTCCTCCGTCGTATCGGTCCGAACGGTCTCGAGCACATGACGGAGCTCGAGATCGGAGCGTCGGCGGGCGTACCCATGCACACCGCCGAGAAAGTGGTCGCTGCTCGGAACTTCGCAAGGACCGTTACCGAGCGGCACCTCTCGAAAGGCTCGACTCCGGAGCGGCTCTTCGCGGCGTTGCCCGCGGAGTTCGGGTACCTCGAGCGGGAGGTTCTCGTGGGCTTCGCGCTCACGGGCGCGAACCGCATCAAGGCCACCGTGGTCCTCTCTGTCGGCGGTCTTGCTGGTGCCGCCCTCATGGCGCGCGACGCACTCATGCCCATGGTGCGTCACGGCGCAGCGGCCTTCGCGATCGCGCATAACCACCCCTCGGGCGACCGGACTCCGTCCCGCGAAGATGTTCTCTTCACGAACGCTCTATCCAGAGCCGCCGCGATCCTCGGCATGCCGCTCATCGATCACTTGATCGTCGGACGTGACGGGTTCACCTCGTTCCACGAGGCCGGACTCATGCTCGAGGACTCGGAGGTCACTGTCGAAGGATACCTCCGTGAAACGGAAGGCGTCCGATGACCGCATCGAAACGCGACGGGCTCATCGTCCGCATCCAGGTGAAGGACGAACGCGGCCGGGTTGTCGGCGAGATGGATGCGGTGTCGCTCAAGGGCTTGCTCTCCCTTGCCCACGACGAGGAGCTTCGCTCGATCCGCACGAGGATCGTCGAGCTTCCGACCTCTACAAACGGCCAGCGCGCCGTCGTACGGGCGCTCGTCCGCACGAAGCGCGGTGTCTTCACCGGCACCGGCGACGCGACCCCGGACAACGTAAACCACGAGGTCTCGGGCCACATCATCCGGGTCGCCGAATCCCGCGCCATTGCCCGCGCGCTCCGCCTTGCCGTGAACATCGGCGAAGTGGCGATCGAGGAGCTTGGCGCGCGGGTCGCTCGCGTTGGCACCATGGAGCAGCGGGCGACTGGTTCTGGCTTCCGGGCGTTTCAGGAAGAGCGCCAGCGCCAGGCGTCGAATGCCACGCCGGCGACAGATCGGCCGGAACGCTTTCGTGGTCGGGATGACCGACCCACGGAAGTCGCCGAGGGCGACAAGCGGGCAATGAGCGGTGAGCAAAAGAAGCTCCTATACCGCCTCGCGTTCAACCTCGGTGAGACGCGTGAGTCGTCGACCGGCCGCGTGCTCCAAGCACTCGGTGTCGAACGGCTCGAGTGGGCGACGAGAAGGATGGCATCCCAAGCCATCGACGCACTCAAGGCTGAGGTCGCGAAGCGACGTGCGAACGGCCACGAGAATGGAGTGCCGAGCCATGGCTGATCTCGAAGTCCCGCCGACGACCTCGGCTTCGCAGCTGGTGTCATACGCCATGTGCCCGCGAAAGTACGCGGCGCAGTACGTGTACGGCGTCGAGCCGGAGTTCACGTCGCTCCCGCTCGTCCTGGGGTCGGTTGTGCATAGCGGCATCGAGTGGTGGTTCGGGGAGCGGCTCGAAGGCCGTTCCCCGACGATGGACGAAGCGCTTGAGGTCGTACGCGCGGACATCGCCGCCGCGATTTCCGGGGTCAACGTCCGCTGGAAGGACACGACTCCGGACGAACTCGAGGCTCAAGCCAAGGACCTCGTGCGCATATACCTCGAGGAGAAGGGAGACCTCCCAGTCGCTTCGATGGAGGTTGCGTTCTCCATCGATCTTGAGAGTCCGACCGTGGAGGGGGATTTCCTCCCGCGGCCGCTCAAGGGGTACTTCGACCTCGTCCTCGGTGACCACCGCGTCATCGAGATCAAGACGAGCTCGAAGGCCTGGCCGGATAGCTTCCTCGAGCGCCATCTCCAGGTCGGGGCGTACGCCTCGGTCTGGAACGCGCTTCACGGCGGTCCCTCCCAGGTCGAACTCCACGTCATCGTGAAGAACAAGAAGCCACGGCTCGACGTGATCGAAGTCGAGCGCGGAGAGAAGAACACGAGCTGGTGGTTCGGGGCGGCGAGGGCCATCGAGGAGGCAATCCTCGCGGGTCACTTCCCGCCGTCGCCCGGGCCCCTATGCGTCGAGTGCGAGTATCAGCGCACCTGCGCACGCTGGGGCGAGATCACGGGTGAGCCCAAGCGCCGCCGTCCGTCACTGCCTGTCGTTCAAGAATCCGGCGCGCCGGTGTTCGCAATGTAGTTCGCACTTTCGTCAAAATGCCCGGGAGCGGGGTCGCTCCTCGCTCCCGGGCTCTTCCCCCTCGCGTTGGCTCCGCCCTGCACGAGCATTCGGCTCGTGCTCGGCGTCTACCCACACAGGGAGAAGTCCGATGACAGCAGCACCTTTGCACATTTCTCAGGTCCTACCCGCAGTCGTTCCCACAAAGCATCGCATGGTCGGCGACCTCCTCCGCGAGCTCGAGGAACGCGAGTCCCTCGAAAACCCGGACGCCGTCGTCCCCATGAGCGCCCTCCGCCTCACCGCCGACGGAACGCTTGCGATGCCAGAGTTCGATGTCCGCGACACGTTCGAGTTCACGACGTGGAGCAAGCAGCAGCTTGCCGCAATCGTCGGCGTCAAGTGGACACGATGGTTTGCGAACATGAGCCCCCGCGACCAGGCCTCCGAGGTCAACACACGCCTCATGGCAATCGATCGTGTACTTCGCGTGCGAACCACCCGCGCGGTTCCCGAAGGAACCGTTGCCCAAGGCACCGTCACGGCGCTGCTCTCCGAGAGCTACACGCCCCTCCCTGACACGGCCGTGCTCCGGCTGCTCACGACGACGCTCCGCGAGGTCGAGACCGACCTCAAGGTCGCGTACGCGGTCGTGACCGAGCGCACGACGAGCTACATGATCGGTGTCGGAAAGCCCTTCCGTCCCGGTGACGACCACGAGGTTGGCGACATCTGGGGCGGCGTGAAGGTCCGGAACTCGGGGGTCGGCTACGCCGCGTTCGGGATGTTCGCCGGGCTCTTGCGGCTCCTCTGCAAGAACGGCATGACCGCACCCATCGAGGGCAGCCTGCTCTTGAAGCGTGCTCACCGAGCGTTCGACGTCGAGCGGCTCCGGGACACACTCGCGAAGCGCCTGCGTGATCTTCCGGGAAAGCTCGCGCTCGCCGGGCAGGTGCTCACTGAGAGTCGGCGCCACGCCGTCACGAACCCCGGAGAAGCGTTCTTTGCGATCCTTCGCACGGCTCACCTCCCCGTGAAGCTCACAGTGCAGATCGCGGAGGCGTACGACGAAGAGCCCGCCCTGAAAGGCACGGCGTTCGGCGTCGCGCAGGCCGTCACCCGAGCAGCGCAGGCCATGGCGCCCGAGGTCCGCTTCGAGCTCGAGCAGGCGGCGGGTGAGTACCTGCGAAATCTTTCCCGGACGAATTGATCGCCCGGGAAGTGTCAGAAGGAGAAATAGCACATGCCCAACGGAAACAACGAAACCAAGACCGTCTTCGCCATCACCGAGCGCGGAGAAAAATCGTTCTGGACCAAGATCGGCGCGGCCTTCACCAACAAGGACGGCTCGATCACGGTTCAGCTCGATGCTCTCCCGGTCTCTGGGCGCCTTCAGATCCGAGATCAAGAGGATCGAGAGGAGCGCCAGGGACGCGGAGGCCGCGACGACCGGCGCTGACGGTCAACCCCGGGCCGCCGGGAACGCGGTGCTTTCTACCGAGCCGTCCCATGAGGGGCGGCTCTTGCTTGGGCGCGCCCCCGATGATGCGCGGCGCTCAAACCGCCGACAGGCACTCGCTTGAACGCCCAAATGCGAAAAGCCGCTCGTTTGTACGAGCGGCTTCGCCACCCCCTTCGAGCGATCAGTCGCCCGTGACCGGATAATTCGTCATATTACATCCTCCCTGAAATGAGTTTGTCATCGCTTGCGCCTCTTGTCCAGGGGACGCTTCAGCTTACGGTCCTTGCGCTGCACAGCTTTAGTCCTCGCTCGCTGACCTGTCAATTCCCTGGGTTGACTGGGGCGTTTCGCTCCGGCCCGGGTCCCGGAGGGTGGCGTTTCGCTCCCGTAGGGTCGGTCGCCTGGCCTAGTCAGGAGCAGCTGTTCATGTATGAGATGTAGGTGCTCCCTGATCAAGCCACGGCGGGCGGCACCGAGCGGCTTTCCACCGCCCTCACACAGGTCCTTCCAGACCTCACGGATCGCTTCATACGCCTCTTCAACATCCCCGTTCTTGAAGAGCGCCCACGCGTACGTGTCTCGCGCCGGGATTGTTTGGATGGGTCGAGCTAGCTCGATGGCCTCGACAATCGCCTCACGCTCGCCTGACTCAATCAGGTAGTACGCAAGGTTGTTACGACACTTCTCGATCTCGTCCTCATCCGTCTCCCGTTCGGCCTGCGCCAGAGCTTGTCTACTGAGGTCTATGGCTTGACGAAAATGATCAGCTGCCTCAAGCGCATCACCCGCACCCGCGCTCTGCTGGCCAATTGCCCAAAGACAGTAGGCGTACTGACGCACCACCTTGGCCTTGGATGGCACCTCTTCGCCTTTTCCGGGCTTCAAGCTATCGAACAAGTCGAGCGCCCGCTTTGCAACCCCGAGGGCTTGCACATACATCTCACCGTCGACATACGCCTGCGCAAGCCGGTAGCTGGCGAAGAAGTTTGTCGGATCGTCCTTCAGGATGTCTAGGTAGACCGACTGCGCATCCCGGAGGTTCCTCGCGAGCATGTAGTCGAGGCCCAGCTCAAGCCTCGCATGATTCACAGCGCCGTACCGCTGGGCGAGTGAAAGCAAACCCGGATCCTCGAGAATCGTGCGGTGGATGGCAATGGCTTCCCTCGTCCTCCCCGAAGCACGCTCGGCGTTCCCCTTGTCCAGCACGCTGCGAAGTTCCGTGGGGAATCGCGACTCCCCGTAGGTAAAGTTTTGGACCTCGGATGGCTTTGGGAGACCCTCGGTCGCCGAGAGTGCTTGCCGCCGCAGCATTTGAGCAAGATTGTCAGCGACGTGCAGCAGGTCGCTGAATAAGCGAAACCCATCGCGAACGCTAGCGACACCGGTTGCATACACCGGATGCTCCATCTCCGCCCATGCTTCCTCTAGAATCGTGCGAACCTGCAACTCGAACAGACACTCCTGGACCTTTGGTCCGATGTCGGGAGAACCCTTGAGCGTACAAATGAAATGGAGCGACGTGTACCCGCTCTCCTTCACGCGGCCGTCCCCCACCTCCATCTCGATTGCTTCTCCCCGCCATAAGAACGCCTTCGTCTTCCGCACGGAGAATGGCGAAACGGCACCGCAAACAAAGTCGCGAATCTTTTCAAGGTCGTCCCGATAGAAACAAACCAAGCGCGCGCCGATGAGATCTTCACACGCGTCGTAGACCGATCCAACCTTACCCAGGTTGACCTTGTCCTTCTCGAGTTTCTCTTCGACGCGTTTTACATCCTTCAGGCGGGACTTGATCGAATGGATCGAGACGCCCTGCGCCCTGAGGCGGCGATCCACCGACTTAAGTGATTCGACGACGCGCTCCCGGCACTCTTCATGGACGGGGCTTGCGGTTTGCTTGTAGAACTCTTCCAGATTCATGCTCAGCTCAATTTCTTGCTCACCCTGCGTCCTAGTCGATCGGGATCCTTGCCTCGACGGTCATCTTGTCCTTGCTGATTGTGAACCCCGGAACCGCACGGGCTAGCCGGTCGGCCCTCACTATCTTTGCCGTCCGCCTGCCAAGTTCCTGCATCAGTGGGCCGCGCGGTATCTCAGGCCACTTCTGGATCGGACGGACGGACGCCATCGCCCAGAAGTCTTGCGGGAGTTGCTCGACGAATCCGACGGGCGTTGCGTTATGGCTTCCGTGATGGCCGATCTTGTAAAAAGTCGTCCGCCTGAGCAGCGCGGCGTGCTCTGGGTTTTCCAGCGCCGCCTTCCAGGTGCCCCACTGGGCGTCGCCTGGGAAGGCAAGACAGGCCCTCCCAATTTGGAACACCAAGAAGAGGCTGGTTCCGTTGACCGCCTTATCGAGTGCGACAAGCGCAGCGTTTAGACCCTCCTTGCCGACGGCCTGAATCACGCGTCTGTCCTCGCTCGACAACGTCGCGGAGTCGCCGGTCAGCCACCAGCTTTCGGGAAATGGTTGTGGGATCTGAATTTTCCCGGGCTCTGTATCGTCAACCATTGCCAGGTAGCTCTGTGCCGCTGGTGGGTCCATGTCGCGAATGACGTCGCCGCTCCGCGACGGGCCGAGAATATTCACGGTCACCCCTGGAAGCGAGGCAGAGCGAAGGATGCTCTCACCGTCGAGGGTAGGCAGGAACCGCCGCGTTGGAGCCCCGGCAAACCCCTGGTGCAGCGTTGTCATCGCAGCGTCGTTTGAGAGCGCGTTTAGAGCCAGATGGTGTCGGGGATCGTTCCATTCTTGGCTAGATTCGGCGCTTCCTTCGTCAGATACGCCAAGCGCTGCAGACAGGTGCATCGCCAGGCGGTGCTGCCTGTTCCGAAAGGCGCGGGCCACGGAGTCTGTCGGAGCCTCCGTCCACGGCATCCAAACCTCACGGACGTTCACGTGCGCCCACTCAGCTCGGGCAAAGCCGGAAACGTGGTCCTTGTGGCGGTGGGTTGCAACAATAACATCGATGCGTGCGATTCCGTCCGGATCTCTCGCGTCCTCTACGATGCGCCCCACGACGTCCGCCATTGAATGTGGTCCGTTCGCGATCGTACCGCAATCGACAAGTACACGAAGGGGCTTGGCAGCGCCCGGGAAGACAATCATGAAAGCATCGCCAAATCCGACACTGTACATGCGGACGACGACCTCGCGGCCGGGCGGAGAAGGAGCCCGTGACGTCCGAACGGATCGCCTGCGCGAACGGATGCGACGTGCTGCCACTAACTGAACCCCCCATGGAGCGAGGCGAGGCTCATCCTCGCAAGCGAGCGTGTGAGACGGTACTCGCCTCCCTCGTAGACCATCCGAGGATCAGCGGCGTCGGATGCGTTGAGGTATCGCAGCTGCGCGGCGTAGCGTGCGTCGCCATCTCGCTCATCCACGCCTCGCCTCCCTGACTTTCTTCCTCTAAGACGCTTGATCGGCTTCGCTATGGCGTACCGAATTCGGCCGTCACCGGCCACGATAATGGTCGTCCCGCCGCGAAGGGGAATGCCTCCAAGCTCCGATTCGTAGTTCTCGTCGGTCTGCACCAGCTGGGCAACTAGCTCCACAACGAGCGCCCCGTCAGGGCCAACTCGGAACACTGGGGTGAACGCACGGACGGCTACCGGGCGATGCGGATCGAGTCGCAACACCTCTCGGTTTCTCATAGCAAACTGATGGAGCCCAACTGCGACCGCCCGCTTCTTCAGGCTCACCGCACGGCGGTCACGGTTGAAACCCATGGCCGCGGCCGCGAAGGCGGGAACCAGGCCTTCCATGGAGAGCGCTAGACCTTTCGGTGTCTCCCAAAGAAGTGACTCCTCTGCGAGCGAAGCCACCTGTGTGGGATAGATCCCACGCTTCCGAAATGCCTCGATCATTGCGCCACGCTGTCCGAGTGAGTCTTCCGGAAACAGTTCGTAGTCGGCCGTCACCATTGCCCGAAGAAAATCGCCAAATGTGACGTCGACCGGCGGAAGATAGTCAAACGCTCGGATGCACATTGTAAGTACGATCTGCGCAGTCTTCGCGGCTTCCGATGCGATCCGGTTCACCAAATCCGGATGCAGATCAGCGTCGGGCAGGTTGCCTGTTCCACCGGTTGCGATTCGTACCAGGTCGCGGATCCGTCGCTGATAGCCCTCAAAGAAAGCATCAAAGACCGTTCCCACGAGGATGGAGCCACGGTCATGTGCCTCAAAGACGGTTCGATAGCGACTAGGGTCCGGCTCCTCAAGCGCCGATCTCAGTGCGCGTCCTCGCCCCGTCGCATAGCCGAACTGCTGCGCCAGTTCAACGAGAAGCGTTCGACGACGAAGGTCCGTGCGCGTCGTTTGAATCTGCGATCGCAGAAGATCCTGAAACGTGAAATGCTGAAATAAGGCGACGATGTCGGAGAACCCCTCGTGAAAGGCAAGGACATCCGGATTCGTTGGCTCGCGGAAGTACTCACGCAGGCGGTGCACAATCGCATGAGTGACCTCGTGGACGATGATGTCATGCGACAAACACGTGAAGACCGTCTGGCCGGGTAGATTGCGGCCAGGCTCGTTCAGATCGGCTCTGAAGTAGCCGAATAGCACGGCGTGCAATGCTTCCGAGTAGAAGGCGTTGGCTCCATGGAACGCGTGCGGGAACATCCGCAGCGGCCTAGAGAACTGGACCGTGCGGCCCAACGCCCGGTCGAAATTCTCAAGCGTCTTCATTCCAACTGCGTAGACCATTTGTTGGTGGAAGCGAGGATCCGACTCGGCAGGTTCCAGTCCCCGCTGCATGAGAATGTGGCGATCGTCTAGATCTACAGGCCGATAGAATCGCTTGTGCGTGCCATCATAGTCGACCACCGCAAGGCGGCTCCCAACGGGTCCCCGGGTCAGAATCTCGTTCGGAACCTCGACGACGAGGTGGTTGCCGTCGATGCGACCGAGCATAGGATCTCCCGCGAGGATCTTAAGCGGTCGGCGTGCCGGGCGATCTGTGACGTTGGAGGACGTCGGGAGCTTGTTCATCGTCTTCCTTGCAGACCCCATCAAGGACAATCCGGCGATTTCCCCCAACCTGCGGCCTGCGCCTCGGCTTCCGTGACGAACATCCGCTCGCCCTTCTCAGGCTCGATCTTCACGTTCGCGTAGTTGGGGCAGTTTGGGAGGTGGTAGAGCTTCTTCCCACCCGAGCCGATGTTCCCTTTGATCTTCGCGTCGGCCCCGGCATCGCCAGAGTCCGCATCTACGGTCGGCGTGCCGGCATCGGTAACCGGACCCCCTGCATCGGAAGGTGGAGGTGTCCCTGCGTCAGTGGGCGTGGCGCCGCCACCCGAAGAGACGAGCACGACGGAAAGCGGACAGTGGTCGGAGAGTACGCCCTTCTTCGGCTTGTCGGCGGCGTCGTAGACGTGTTGCGTGAACGAACCAGCCTTCACAAGCGCCGTTCCCGATTTGCTTAGGACGAGGTGATCGATGAGCTGCGGGAACTCCTGGTCCCAGCACTGCCCGGTCTGTCCGTCGGTCGGCGACGCGAGGTCAGCCTCGGGCGGCGTGGAATCGTCTATCTCCAGCCAGAAGGGCTCGTCGGGGCGCTTGAACAGTCGCCGGTTGAAGTCCCCGAGAACGCCGAATGCCACGCCCTCGCCAGCGCGCGCATCGATCCAAGCTTCGAGCTTCGGGAGCTGGAGCACGAGCTTCTTGCACGCGTCCTTCGTGCTTGTGAGCGGGTCGTCAAAGCAACCGCTCTTCAGGTGCACACTCATGAGCCGGAGCTTTGTGCCGCCAAACTCGACCGTCATATCTGCGCCGGCACGAACGCTCCCCACGTCGAGCTCGTTGTAGTCAGGGTTCTTGGTGACCGAGAGCGTCTTCTTGTATGCGAAGCCCGTTCGCTGGATGTCGGACTCGGAAGTGAGGTGAATCGCGTAGCGTGCAGCGTCAAAAACCCGCGCCGCAGCGGCATCCCCATCCACCTCTTGGAACGCTACAACGTCCGCGTTCAGTTTGTCCGCGTACCCCTTCAAACGGTCGTAGTCCTCGGGCTTGCGCTTCACATTTCCGGTGTCGTCCTTTGCGTTCAGCCATTCGAGGTTCCAGGTCGCGATCTTGAGCTCGACCGGGGGCGCACCTGCGTCGACCGCGGGTGGCGCCGAGGCGTCCGCAGGCCCTTCGGACACGGTCGGGGTCGTCGCCGTTGGAGTTGCCGCATCGGGAGGAGGCGTGCTCCCACACGGACCGAAGGCCGAGAGCAGCGGGAAGAGAGCTGCAAGGACCAGTTGGCGGCGACCGGTGATCCTCCGAACGCTGCGATACCCGACTACCTTTGCTTTCGCACTCGAGAGCATGTTGAAACCGTGTCCAGCTACCTAGCGGTTCCCGGCTTCGTCGCCGGTGCTTCCGGGGCCTTCGCCTTTGCTGATTCGGATGGCGATGGCGCGGGTGACGCGGTCGCCTGCGGTTTCTCGGGAGCAGGATCCTTCTCGGGCACGCCGCCCTTTTTTTCAGTGCCCGCCTCGAGCCTGTAGAGCTCGACCGCTGCTTGGATGACGTGTGAGAACTTTCGCTCGTACGTTGATCCACCGATCTGTTTCACACAATCCTGGTAGGCCTTGCGATCACCCTGGGCGAGCGTTCGAGAGGATTCGAGCCACGCCCCGGTCAGGGCGGCGTTCTCAAGGGCTCGCGCGCGCTCGTCGTCCTTCTGCGCGGCCGTCACCTTTTCGACGGACACCTCGTGTTTCGCGATCGCGGCCTCGAGGTAGGCCTGTGAAGAAACGGTCAGGTTCTGCAAGGGCTTGCAGTCGTCGGCGGTCGTGACTTTCGCATCACCGAACATGTCGTTCGCGCTCGCCTCGCAGAGGCGATACAGGGCGTACTGAAGGAACAGGCTCCGCTCGGTATGCTCGAACATCTTAGTAATCGCCTCCGCGCTTTCCTGGTCGAGCTTCACGCCAAATTCGCCGGCGCCTTTCACGGTGGCGTCCCCAGAAGCCGACGTCTTGCTTGAGAGCGTGAGTGCGGACTGAGCGGCAGGTGCAACACAGATCCGATGGATCCGCGTCTTCGCATCAAGCGCGCCGATCACCGCACCCCCATCGCCCTTGTAGTGAGCAACGTAGGACCCCTCTGGACTCTCTACGGTGTACACCGCGGGACCGCTCCCACAACCCGTGATGAGGAGCGTCATCACTCCGAGCCCCGTGCGTTTCATGCCAATCATCCTCCTTGTTGAAAGCATCAACGCGCCTACCACCACATGACGGCCGTCTCGCCCGCGCTTGCCGCGTAGTAGAGACGAAGGCGGAGCACGTAGACGCTCCCCGCCTGAAGCCGTCGGAAGATTGTCATGTTCCGATCGAGCCCACCGTCGTCGTCCGCGGTGAGATATCGCTCTGAGCCGTCAGCGTCCCGGATGTTGAGCACGCCGACTGTGTCAGAACTTCCAAACGTGGCGATCATGTAGTGCCGCGTGACCTTCGGTTTCAGCACGAAGTTTCGCTGTTGCCCTGGGCCTATGGAGAGGCGGCGAGACTCCAGAAGCGGAAGCTCTTCGTCGTCCTTCTTGGTGAGCGCGGGATAGAAGGTCTTGACCCATTCCTTGTCCCGAGGAGATATCCCTCCCCGCGGCTGGAGCCCCGACTGGTACGCGACCGGTTCCTTGATGAGGCCTGGCCCGAACGGGTAGTGCATCACGGAGTCCTTGTCCCAGGCCGATCCTTGCACTTGATCCGGGGGGATCTTCCGAATGATGTTGTGGAAGGTCGTCTCACGGTCCCACCTGTTGGGAGGCGCAGCTAGCGCGGTGTACACCGCCTCCTCGTTCCACACGATCCCGGCGTTCGGGTTCTGGTGCTCGTGAGGGAACCCCAACGTGTGCCCGATCTCGTGGGCTGCAACGTCAACACCGTACTGTCCGCCCGAGATGTTGTCGGAGGGGTCGAGATTCATCGTCTTGTCATCGGCCCCCTCCTGGAGGATCCGGCGCCCCACATAGGACCAGTGGCCGTCCCCGTCTTCGAAGCCGATCCTGATCTGTGCCTGCCCCCGGTTCTGAACCTCCTCGAACTTGAGACCGATCCCGATGTCGGACCACTGCTTGAACGCCTTGCGAACTTGGGACTTCAATCCATCAGTCCCCGCCCAAGAACGAAAGTTGCCGCTGTTCGGGAAGAACGCGTAGCGCAAGACCGTTCCGTTGACCCACTTGTCGGAGCCCATGACGATGAGACGCTGGCGCTCAGTGCCTACGTTTGGCGCGAACGTTCGAACAGTCCCGGCTCGCTCCGAACAGTATTTGACCCGATCCGGGCGCTCCGCTTCCGCAGGTATCGGTCGTGCTTGGGCCTTCGTTCTTCTCCGCGCCATTTGGTCCCTTTCCTTGCTCTGACTCAACGGGAGGCGGAGTCAGTCAATGCACCGCCCCTGATTCGCGCTCATTCCGGTTCACCCGGTGGTGTCTTGGTCCTTCTTCGGGGTGTCCGGGCGGTTGTCCTTGCCGTCGCTCTCGTTCTTCACGCCGCTCTGGGCGTCGATTCCCTTGCCGAGCGCGTAGCTCGCGCTGCTGATCCCGAGAAGCGTCAGGACTCCGGAATCGATTGCCGGCAATTCGCCGGTCTTGAACGTCAGGTAGGTGATGCCGACCCCGATCACGAACGTGAACACGAGAAACTGGAACCGCGAGAGGCTCGCGAAGCCAGGCCCGTCCGAAATCAGGTACTGAAGGTCGATCTTGTCGAACATGATCTTCCAGATGATCACGCCTTGAAGCAGGGCGAGGAAGATCGCGATGACGTAGACGAGGAAGGTGAGTGCCTGGTTCATACGAAGCCTCTTTGAGCCCTACCGGGCGCCGCGGAGAAACGTGATGAGTTGGATGAGCCCCTGCTTGCCAACGACGAGGACGTTACTGCCGCCGACGAGCGCGAGCAGTTTCTCGTCGACCGGGGGCAGCGCGCTCCCTCCGCGCTGGCCAATCGCGGTCGCGTACACGGCAGCGGCGGTGACTGTCCCGATCAGCATCTGGATCTTGAGCGGACTCACGCGCCCGCTCGCTGAATCGCTGAGGAGCTTCCGCGTCAGGATCTTCCCCGTGACGAGCCGGTAGCCCACGAGCGCGGCGAGGGTGAGGAGAAACGCCATCGTGGAAACGAGAAGGAGCTTCGGCGGAGTCATCGTGACACCCCTAGGGATTCCTGCGGGTGAACGTCCCGTCACCGGTGGTTACGAGTTCGACGTCACCGTCCCGCGCCGTGAACCACATCCGGTCGCTGACGGGCACCTCGTGCCAGTTCCGATCGGTCGCCTCTTTGCACCGGACCGCGGCGTCGAACGCCTCGATCGTCTTGGTCGCTCGTCCACCGATGCGTTTGGAGAGCTCCTCGACCGTCGAGAGGCGCGGATGGCAGAAGCCTCCGTTCGTGCCCTCACCTCGCTTCGCCGACGAAACGACCGCGAACTTCGGCTTCACCTTGTCGAGAAACTCATCGGAGCTCGAGGTATCGCTTCCGTGGTGCCCAACCTGAAGGAGCGTCACATCGCCCTTCGGATCGAGCGCCGCTTCCTCGACTTCCTCGGCATCCCCCGTGAAGAGGACGGAAGAGCTACAGTAGTCGAGCCTGAGGCCAATAGAGCAATCGTTCGGGTGGTCCTCACATTCAACGACATGTTGCGTCGGGAGGATCGGGGTGAGCTTCACGTCGCTCGCGGATGCGAACGGGCTCCCGCGATTGTCAGGATCGATGACACGGATCGGAACGTTCCTCTCCTCGGCGGCATCCCGACTCTTCTTGATGATGCCGCTCTCGAGGTTCGTTCCGTTGTCGACGTAGGTCGCGACGGTGAACTCTCGCAGGATGCTGGGAGCGTTGCCCGCGTGGTCGGAGTGCTGGTGGGTGATCCAGACGCCGGCGAGCTTCTTGTCCGAAACGTCGCCCCGCAGGCTCGATAGAAAGCGACTACTCCATTCCTTGCAGGGTGCGCCGCAGCCTGGCCGGTTCGGCATCTCTCCTGTGTCGACGAGGATCCTGCGTCCGTCGGGGAGCGTAAGGAGTGCGGACAGTGCCTGACCTACGTCATAGAACTTGACGGAGAGTGGCGGTCCACAGCCGCCGGCCACGGCAGGGGTGACGCCCCCGCGGGTATCGGACGTGTTTCCAACCGCCGGAGGCTTGGGCGGCTTCGGTGGGCGGGGGCTGGCAGACGCGTCCTCGCATGCACCGAGGTGAGTCATCGTCATCCAACCAACATCGGTCGAACTCCCGGACGCGTATGAGACGCGCCGCCAGTTCTTCCGCTCTTCGACTATCTGAACCTCCGTGCCCTCACCGAGGTGATCCTGGACATCGCCGGAGCCGCGAAAACGCTCGTGCACGGGAGCGCCTTCGGTACGCACACACTGGCGCTCGGTGCTCTCGGTAGCGGAGTGTGCACCGGCGGGCGCGGTCTCGGCGAATCGCATCAGAGCCGGAGCCAGGGCGAGTCCGAGCGGAGCGAGCGTCATCAACGAGCCGGTGTTGCGGCGGCTACCGTTCCTCGTGGAAGTGTTTTCAGCTTCGTCCGTCATGCCCTGGTCGCCCTCGACTCAGCCTTGTCCTACGCGCGTGGAGCGTTCGGCCGCACACGGCTACGTGTCGACCGTGCTCTCGTGTCCCTCGTCCCCCTTGGGTGCATCTCGACGATAGCAAGCTACACAGGGTTCATGCACTAGGCTACTAGGGAGAACCCTAGTCTCGCCGCTAGTTAACTTGCAGTGTCGAGGTGTTCGGTCCAGGCCGGATCCGACCGGGCCTCTGGACGTTTCCGTCCAGTTACCGATGGCTTGGACTAGGGAAATCCCCAGGAAACCGCCCGCTTGGCCCGTACCTGCGTGCGGCACAAACGTTGCGTTGCGCAGGGCTGTTTCAGGACTCTCCGCACGCGGAGCGAGGATAAGGAATGGCGGATAAGCGGATTGGCGGCGCCAACCTACCAGGACTCACCGAATCCGAGGAGCGTGTGTTCCAGCGTCTCGTTCGGGGCGAGTCCAACAAGGAGATTGCGCGACGGCTGGGCTGCACGACGAAGAACGTGGAGTTTCACGTCTCGAATATCCTTCGAAAAGCAAAGCAACCGACGAGGATCAGGCTGCTTGCCTCAGTCGCGGGACTCACGTGAGCGCGTCGCGGGAACTCTTCGCCCTGCACGGAATGGTCAGAGCAACCGCAAGCCGCTACGCGAGGATACACCTGTCCAGTAGTCATGCCTGAGGGGTCCCTGTACGGTGCTCTTCTTCCATAAGTGCGGGAGGAGACGCCATGGCGAGCGGCAAAAGTGTGGGCAATGCAGATCGATGGGCGTGCGTTCGGGCGCAGGTGGCGCCACGCGCGGTCGCGAGGGTGCTCGGCGCCGTCTGCGCGTCGCTCGCTCTCCTCATAATGGGGTGCTCCCGAAACGATAGCCCCGGGGAGTCGGTCGCCCAGACCCAGAGCGCGCTCTCGACCGTCATGACGCGGACCTATGGTTTCGAGTCGCTCACGGATTGGTCGGCGATCTACTCGAGCCCGACGCTCGTACTCTCGAACACGCGGACAGAGGGGTTGAAGTCGCTCGCCGCGAGCGGCGGCGGCTGGTCGAGCTTCATCTCGAGAACGCTCGCGAAGGAGGAGGCCGCGCCAACCGTCGTCGGATTCGACCTCCGTATCCCCACGAGCCAACCGAACCCGACCTGGTACGGCACGGTCGAGCTCTACGTGGATATTCCAAGTCGTGGTGTCAACAACCAACCGTTGGGACTCCACATGCTCACGCTGTGGACGCCGGGCCAGTGGCGCCGGGCCGAGTTCAGCGTGCCTGCGTCGATCCAGACGGCAATGAACCAGAGCTACTCGGACCTCCGGTGGCGCGTCCAGCTGAACGTTCCCACGAATTCCACGGGCCAATACCTCTTCGACCGCCTCGCCTTCGGCGGCACACCGCCCGCCTGCACGCCGGTCAGCGACGGCAATCCGTGCACGATGGACCAGTGCAACGCACAGGGTCAGCCCGTTCACATCCCGGTCCCCGCCGGCACGAGTTGCTCCGACATGAATCTGTGCAACGGCGCCGAGACGTGCAACGCGAGCGCTGTGTGCGTCGCCGGCACGCCGACCACCTGCACGGCGTCCGACCAGTGCCACGACGCGGGTACTTGCAACACCTCGACCGGCGTCTGCTCGAATCCCGCGAAGGCGAACGGCGTCGCGTGCAGCGATGGCAATGCCTGTACACAAAGCGACACGTGTCAGGCGGGAGCCTGCACGGGGGCGAACCCGGTCACTTGCGTGGCGTCCGACCAATGTCACCTCGCTGGGACCTGCAACACCTCGACCGGTGTCTGCTCGAACCCGGCAAAGGCTGACGGCGCGAGCTGCAGCGATGCCAACGCATGCACCCAGAGCGACACGTGCCAATCTGGCACCTGCATCGGCGCAAACCCCGTCACCTGCGTGGCGTCCGACGCGTGTCACTTGGCAGGCACTTGCAATACTTCGACCGGCGTCTGTTCGAATCCCGCGAAGGCGGACGGAAGCTCGTGCGCTGACGCGACCGTCTGCAACGGCGCGGAGACGTGTACCGCCGGGACATGCGTTGCCGGCACGGCGCCAGCGATGGACGACGGCAACCCCTGCACCGCGGACTCTTGCAATGCCGTCACCGGCGTCGCGCACACGCCCGTCGCCGCGGGCACGGCCTGTGCCGATGCCGACCTTTGCAACGGCGCCGAGACCTGCAACGCGATAGGCACATGCGTTGCGGGTACGGCCGTGGTTTGCTCGGCGTCCGACCAGTGCCACGTCGCCGGCACCTGCAACGCCTCCACCGGCGTCTGCACGAACCCCGCCAAAGCGGACGGCTCGAGCTGCAGCGACGCCAACGCCTGCACGCAGAGCGACACGTGCCAGGCGGGTGCGTGTGTAGGAGCGAGCCCCGTCCTGTGCGTCGCCTTGGACGCCTGCCACATTGCGGGCACCTGCGACGCGTCGACGGGCGTCTGTTCGAATCCCGCGAAGCCCGACGGCAGCACGTGCGCTGACGCGACCGTCTGCAATGGCGCAGAGACCTGCAGTAGCGGTTCCTGCGTTGCAGGAGCTCCGCTCGTAATGGACGACGCGAACCCTTGCACCGCGGATGCATGCGATCCGGTCGCCGGGGTCACGCACACGGCCGTCGCCGCCGGCACGAGTTGCGCCGACTCGAACCTTTGCAACGGAGCTGAGACATGCGATGGCTCCGGCCAATGCGCGGCTGGCACGCCAGTCTTGTGCGCCGCGTCGGATCAGTGCCATCTCGCCGGCACCTGTGATCCCCCGACCGGCGCTTGCTCCAACCCAGCCAAGCCCGATGGCTCGAGCTGCAGCGATGGGAATGGGTGCACCACAAGCGACACTTGCCAGGCGGGCGCTTGCCTAGCCGGAAATCCTGTGGTGTGCGCCGCGTCCGACTCATGTCACGGCGCGGGCGTCTGCGACCCGATCTCTGGCGCCTGCTCGGATCCAGTTCTCCCGGACGGTACCGCCTGCGATGATGCGACCATCTGCAACGGTCTCGAAACGTGCGTTGACGGCACATGCACCGCCGGCACGCCGATCGATGTCGACGACGACAACCCCTGCACGGCCGACGCCTGCGATCCGGTGAACGGTGCATTCCACGATCCTGCGCCGGCTGGAACGAGTTGCGAAAGCGACGGGAATGCCTGCAATGGTGAGAGTAGTTGCGACGCAGCCGGTGCCTGCCAGCCTGGCACACCACCGTCGACTGACGACGGGAACCCTTGCACGGTCGATGCGTGCCTTCCGATTGGAGGTGTCACGCACACTCCGGTTTCAGCCGGGACGAGCTGCGAGGACACCACGGTCTGTAACGGCAACGAGGTCTGCAACGCTTTCGGCGCTTGTCTCAGTGGACCGCCGCCCACGACGGACGACGGAAACCTGTGCACGATCGATGATTGTGACCCCGATGCCGGCGTGACGCACACAGCCGCCGCTGCTGGCACGAGCTGCTCGAACGGCAACGCCTGCGATGGCGCCGAGGTCTGCGATGGCTCCGGCATCTGCTCGCCTGGAGCACCCCCGACGCTCGACGATGGGAATCCCTGCACTGTCGACGTATGCGACGCGGCAGGGGGCGTCACGCACTCACCGACCGCCGCGGGTACGAGCTGCGCCGACACGAACATCTGCAACGGGACAGAGACCTGTGATGGCTCCGGTACTTGCTCTCCCGGTTCGCCGCCTGTGCTCGCCGACGCCAATCCATGCACGATTGACACCTGCGACCCGGCAACCGGAGTCGCACACGAACCTGTTCCCGCCGGTACGACCTGCAGCGACGCCGACCTCTGCAACGGTGCCGAAGTTTGCGATGTTTCCGGCGTCTGCCAGCCGGGCACGCCTGTCAACACCGACGACGGCAACCAATGCACGTCCGGGAGTTGCGATCCTTCGACTGGACTTGTCACTCAACAGGCCGTCGCGGCAGGCACCTCGTGCAACGTCACGACATGCAGCGCCGGTACCTGCGATTCCGCAGGCACGTGTATTGCCGGGCCTTCACCCGCGGACGACGGAGACCCGTGCACCATCGATACGTGCGATCCAGAGTTCGGAATCACTCACCGCGCCTGTCCGCCGCTCAATCACACGCTCACCACGAGCGTGTTTGAGGCAAACGAATGGCTCTACACCGGAGCCGATCCCATCCAGGTTGGTGTTGCGCCAGGAACGATCGTGCTTCATCGAGCTGCCGTCGTCCAAGGCAGGGTTTTGGATCGTGCACAGAACGCTGTGCCCAACGCGGTTGTAAGCATTCTCGACCATTCCGAGTTCGGCTTCACGACCACGCACGCCGACGGCAAGTTTGTCATGGTTGTGAACGGCGGCGGATTGCTGACCGTGGACATTGCCCACAATTCGTATCTCCAGGCCCAGCGCCAGATCTACGTCCCGTGGAACGATTACGCGCCGATCCCAGACATTGTCGTAACGGCACCAGATCCGGCCGTGACGCTCGTGGACTTGGGTTTGCAGGATGACTTCCAGGTCGCCGAAGGGACGCCGCAAACCGACCAAGACGGCACTCGTCGGGGAACGCTCCTGCTGCCCCGAGGGGTCCAGGCAACGATGATCCACCAGGACGGGACTGAGCAAGACCTGTCCACGATGAACATTCGGATCACCGAGTACACGGTCGGTCCCCTCGGCCAGAGCGCGATGCCGGCGCAACTCCCGCCGGAAAGCGGATACACCTACGCGTTTGAGGTAAACGCCGACGAAGCTGTTGCCGCATCCGCTCCTTCGATCGTGTTTTCCGAGCCCCTCATTTACTACGTCGACAATTTTCTTGGCTTCCCCGCTGGCACGGCTGTTCCGTTGGGTGCGTACGACCGTGAGCTGGGCGCGTGGGTCGCGTCCCCGTCAGGTGTCGTTATCAAGATTGTCGGGACTGTCAACGGGCTCGCGGAGGTCGATCTCTCCGGGGACGGCATCGCTGATGACGAAGCCGCTCTCCTCAGCCGTGGAATCACTTCTGCCGAGCGTGCAAAACTAGCGGAGCAGTATCCAACGGGTACTTCACTCTGGCGCGTGCTGCTTCCGCACTTCACCGTGCCCTGGGATTGCAATTGGGGAATATTTCCCCCCGATGATGCGGAAGTTCCCGACGTACCGCGCCCAGAGGAAGAGAAGCCGACCGTCAACGAACCCGACTGTCGGCCGTTCGCTTCAGCAGTCGAGTGCCAAAATCAGATCTTCCGGGAGAGGTTGACCATCCCGGGGACCGACCTTTCGCTCAACTATTCTAGTGCGCGAAGTCCTGCGTTCGGGACTTCTGAGATAACGGATATCCCGCTGACGGGCGCATCGCCACCGGCAAGTTTGAAACGAGTGGAAGTGATTGTTTCATACGGCGGCCGGGTTCTCACTGAATTCTTCCCCCCCTCGCCAAACCTTTCTTTCCCCTTTGAGTGGGACGGAGTCGACGTCTACGGCAGAAAGCTGCAAGGTCGTCAGCCAATTCAGGTCGAGATTAGATACATCTATGACGCCGTCTACGCTGAGACATCGGCATTTATGGACTGGAGCGGCGATCGAGAGCCAATCACCGGTGACCTAACTCGGGGTGAGATGACCCTGTGGAATCGGACCACGATTGAACGAGGTTCATTCGACGCGCGTGGGCTCGGTCTCGGAGGGTGGACGCTCAGCGCGCACCACGTCTATTCACCGTTTTCCTCCGCGCTGGAGCTAGGCACGGGGGATCGAGTCGAGACCAAACGTGACGCACCTATCACCAGCTTCGTGGTCGGTGGAGGAGGCGTCGCGCTGGGCCCCGGTCTCCCCTACCCCGACCTTGGTCCAGCCCGATTGTTTAGCGGAGTTACCGACGACATTGCGATCGCATCTGATGGACAGCTATTCTTCACTGACTCCCTCACCAACAAACTGATACGAGTGGACCGCAATGGTCGTGCACTCGCAGTTGCGGGCACCCAAGGCGGCGGCGGACCGGGAGGCCAGCAGGACGTGGAACCTGCCGCTACGGCTAGTCTGATACAGCCCACGCAACTCGCCATGGATGCCGAAGGGACCCTGTACTTCTCGGAAACGCGGTTTGCAAACCAGGCGGCGTACGTGATTCGTACGCTTCGCTCGGATGGAATGGTCCGGCGTTTTGCAGGTGGGCAACCGATTGGCTTGGCCGCCGGAGGCGACGACGGTCCGGCTCTCGATGCCAGACTAATGCAGATCTTCGACATCGCTGTCGGTGCGGATGGAAGCATCTACATCGCCGAAGCGGGCAATGCTGGAACGCAGACCGCTCGTCCGTCAACCGGAAGGATCAGGCGAATATTTCGCGATGGGACTATTGATACCATCGCGGGTGGTGTGCAGGCCCCCCAAAACGAGCCCCTTGCTCCTCTAGGTCTAGCTCACATCGGGGAATCGGCGCTCGGTGCGCCCCTCGAGCCAAGAGCCCTCGCGGTCAGGCCAGACGGGACACTTTACGTCATTCACACGCGTGTGAATGGCCCCAACGGAAATGCCAACGAAGACATCCTTTCGATTGGTCCAGATGGAATTCTTCGTCAGGTTACGTCCCTCAGTTGCGGCGTCTGCCCCGGTCCTGATGGAAGCCCCGCCCTTTCCTACCGGCCGCGGAGCATCTACAGCGCAGCATTCGATCGAGACGGCATCTTCTACTTCAGCGCCGATCTAGACACCGGCGCCGGCGGAAATCTTCGCGCTATCCTCCAGGACGGGACCCTCAGGACGCTTGCGCAGGTGTCAACTACGCTCGATGGGGGGCCAGCCATCGATCCCACTGCCACGAACCCCTTGCGCTACAACTCTCTCGCCGTCGGCGAGGGTGGACTCTACGGCGCTGTCGGTATTACCAGCTCGCTCAAACCAGTCGTCCGGATCGGTTCTACGGAGGAACTGCTATCTCAGGGAGTCGTGAACACGAAGATGGTAACGCCGGGCGCTGAATCAATATTCGTATTCGACCCGGCTGGGCGCCACATTCGAACGACGCACGGCTTGACTGGCGGGGTGACAGAGTCACTTACCTATGACACGCAGGGGGTGTTGCTTGAGCTGCAAGACCGGGCCGGTTTGCGTACTAGGTTGCTTCGCGACGCCCTGGGGAACGTTGAGACCATCGAGGGGCCTTTTGGACAACGGACCACCCTTCACGTTGACGGTAACGGATGGTTGAGTCAAATCGACCATCCGGACGGTAGCAACACCTTGCTGACGACGACCGCAGACGGTCTGCTGACCAGGATTGAGAAACCGAACGGATCGGCGACCGTAGTCACGTACGACGGCGATGCTCGCGTGGAACGCGAGATCGATGCGGCAGGTGGGAGCCTGGATCTTGCGCGGGTTGGAGTCGGCGGCTCCTGGACGGTCTCTGAGACAACCGCGTTGGGAAGAGTGCGATCCTACAGTCACGCCATCGGCGCGAATGGTGCGCTTACTAGCACCGTAACAGGTCCCGCTGGGGACGCGAGCGTCACAACTGTTGATTCAGCCGGAAGGAGAAACATAGCTAGTCCGGACGGCACGCGTCGTGTCATTTCTACCACTCCCGATGCGCGGTTCGGACGGATGGATGCGGTGCAATCTGAGACGACGATCTTGCCGTCGGGACTCACGAAATCGATTTCGCGCTCACGCGCCTATGCCGGCCTAGACCTAACAGGGGGGCTGCCGTTCCTGAGTAAGACCGACACCGAGCTGATCAACGGTAGCCAGTGGAGGACGTCGTATGCCGCTTCAACTCGGACGGTTACGCGAACCTCTCCAAGCAACCGAACGGCGACCGAAACGATCGACGCTCTCGGAAGGGTCACTCGAATTCAGACGACCGGGCTCGCTCCTGTGACGTTCTCCTACGACGCGAATGGGCGACCATTTCGGATGGTTGCTGGCACGGGGGCGCTCGCGCGCACCACAGAGCGCGCATATTTCTCAGCCGGTGCTTCCGCGGGCTATCTGGGTACTGTGACGGATGCGCTAGCCGGTGCGACAACCTATGCCCGCGATGCGTTCGGTCGCGTGCTTGGTGAAACGCGTGCCGGCGCAACAACTAGCTTCACATGGGACGAGGTCGGCAATCCCGAAAGCGTTACCCCTCCAGGGAAGCCCAGCCATTTTCTGACGTTCACCCCCTTGAACTTCCTTGAATCCTACAGTCCCCCGCCTGCCGGAATCCCGCAAGCGTCGACCAGCTATGCTTACGACGCCGACCGCATGCTTCGTACCGAGACGAGACCCGGCGCCGTTCAGGTCATCCGCATACCGGACAGCGCGGGACGACTCGACACGGTCGCGATCCCAGGCGGCATGCTTGACTACGACTACTATGCGCCTGGTCTCCCAAGCGGATCGGGTGAATTGAGCGATATCAGTGGGCCGTACAACGTGGACCTTCGCCTCACGTACGACGGCCGCCAGACGACTCAAGTGTCATGGAGCGGAGATGTCGCTGGCACTGTCGAATGGGATTATAACGCGAACTTCGACAGGATTGCGGAAACGGTGACCGGGCAGCTCGGGACGAGCTTCACGGTCTTCGAATACGACGCAGACAAGCTACTTACGTGCGCGTCATGGACGAGTTGCTCCGGCACCTCGGCAACGAACGCGCTTCGTATCACTCGCGACCCGCAACGAGGCGGCGTGATCACGGGGCTCTCATTGGGGAACACGACGGAAGCATGGACGTACAATACGTTCGGGGAGATCGCGCGTCAGACGTCTCAATTCAACGCGAGCCCGATTGCGGACATCACGTACGACGCCGCAGGGGTGGAGCGCGACAAGCTGGGACGCATCGTGCAGAAAACAGAGACGGTATTGGGCACGACGAGGGTGTTCCGTTACGCCTACGACAATCTCCGGCGCTTGACCGATGTGACTATCAACGGCGTGCTTGAAGAACACTTTGAGTACGATCTTAACGGGAACAGAACGACGGGGTTCAAGGCAGGGGTCGGGACTTGGATGGGGACCTATGATGATCAGGACCGGCTACTGTCATATGGGCCGTGGGCGTTCACATACACGGCCAACGGGGAGCTTGAGACGAAGACGAACACCAACACCGGTGACGAGTGGCTCTTTCAGTACGACGCGCTCGGGAACCTTCTGAGCGTGGGGCTGCCGAATGGGGATCTCGTCGAGTACCTTGTCGACGGCATGGGCCGGCGCGTCGGGAAGATGAGGAACGGCGTTGTCTTGAAGCAGTGGATCTATCGGGACGAGCTTAAGCCGGTGGCTGAGCTCGACGGCAGCGGAAACCTCGTGGCGCAGTTTGCATACGGTTCGAAGGGCAACGTGCCAGACTACGTCCGGAGGGGGACGGTCACGTATCGGGTGATCTCGGATCACCTTGGATCGCCGCGGTATGCGGTAAACGTGAACGATGTGGGTGATAGTCCGTTCACTGCGAGCTACTCGAGCTTCGGCGAGGCGACGGGGACTGGGCTGGACTGGATGCCCTTTGGGTTTGCGGGCGGGCTACACGATGCGGAGACCGGGCTCGTGCGCCTCGGTGCCAGAGACTATGACCCCATCCTTGGCAGATGGACTTCCAAGGATCCCGTGCGTTTTGAGGGCGGATATCCAAATGCGTACGCATATGTTGGGGCAAGCCCTGTGGACTTTGTCGATCCGACGGGCGAACTCAGCCCTGGAAGCCTTGCGTGCCTCGGGCTAGTTGCAACCTGTCTCGGCAAGTCTCTGTACGACGTCGTCGACGGCTTTAACGACATGGAAGCGTGCAAGGACTTCGCGGAGGAGGCCAGGCACCGCCTCGATCAGTGCTCAGCTGATCAGGTGCAGGAACGACGTCGGATTATCAATGAGACGCAGGCAAAGTGCACGACGGAAGCCTTCGAGGGTATAGTCTTGGGCGGTGCGTACGGAGCAGGGTGCGCCGTGATCAGTCGACTATGTCTCACGTTCTAGCGGCTGAGAGCAAGATCATGCAGGACGCTTGCGGCTCGGCGTGGAACCTAACGAATGACGTGGCGCTCTGGGGAGCTCGGGTCGCGATGTTCGGTTGGATACTAGCCGTTGCGGCTGTCGTATGGAGTGTCTACTCGATCGACGCTACTCGAGCAGTTGGCCTCCGCGCCTTTCCCCGATTTGTCGCAACGGGACGGGTGCCTGATGGGATTGCCCAGCGACATCTCCGAGGATTGCGGGTTTATCGGCTGTTGCTGCTTGCCTGCATTCTTGTAATGGGCGCGGCTGTAGCAATGATTGCAGTCCCATTCTTTGTTGCAAAGGCTTCCTGCTAGCGTTGCGCATGTTCTCGAGGCGGACCGGCAAATTGGGCCTGATACCGCTAGTCCTAACGATCGATACATCGATATTCAGATATCAGGTCGTCGACGCGCGTTCACGTGCGTTCAGACATCACCCACCCGTCGAAGGGGTCACGAACGATCGTTTCACGAACCGCCTGAACCCTGAACCATGACGGATCAATCAGATCAATCCGACCAGTTGAAGGTCGAACGAGTTGCCGCACCAGCTATCAAGCACGACGGCGGCGCGACCGCGTGCCGCGATCTCAGTCCTTCCATTCGTTTTCGACGCGACGTACGGAGCGTCGGCGGCCCACATGAAGCGGTCGAGGTCGGCCAAGTCCGGCATGACCGAAAGCGCTGCGCTTCTTTGTGAGTCGAGCCGGCCACGCAGGGCAGGTGAGCACCACCCGGCAACGTAGAGTCTGGCGCCGTCGCCCTCCGGGACGACCAGAACTTCCAGGATGGGTGCTTGCTCAAACATCCCCTGGGGTCTTCGACGGATCGAGGGGAACGCTCCACGCGAGCCCATCTCCAGGGAGCTCGCGGTCTCGCAGCCGCTCGAGCACGCGGCCGAGCTCGACCCGCTCTCGGTCGCAGATCCAGCAGGACTTCTTCGTGTCCTCGTCAGGGTCGCGCACTTCCACAGCCATGACTCTGCGAGTCTACCACGCATGCGTTCGGCACACGTTGCCCTGACCCTTGCCCCTTGGAGGTACCAGCGCTTACATCCCTCGCCGTGTTCGGTCTCATCCACCTGCGAAGGGGTATCCTGCTCCTCACTCTCCTGGCGGCACCCGTGCACGCCGGCACCCCTGACGAGGTCACCCGAAAGGCGGCGCGCGAGCTCGGAAACGCGGGCGTCACCGCGTACCAGGCCGGGGACCACGCCGCGGCGGTCGATAAGCTCGAAAAGGCGTACGCCGTCGTCCGGGTTCCATCAATCGGGCTCTGGCTCGCGCGGGCGCTCGCGCGCACCGGTCGTCTCGTCGAAGCACGCGATCGGTACGAGGAGGTGACCAAGCTCGAAGTGGCGGCGGGCGACCGTGCGATTCAGGCGCAAGCGCAGGCTGAGGCCATGACGGAAGTGGAAACACTCCGGGCGCGGATCCCGAGCATCATCGTTCGGCTCGAGGGCGCGTCCGCCTCCGAGGTCGATGTCACGATCGACGGCAAACCCATCGGACGCTCAAGCGTCGGGGCACCGTTCCCCGCCGACCCTGGACTTCACGTCATCGAAGGGAGGCGCGGAAGCGAGACTGAGCGCTTCGAAGTCACTCTCCCCGAGGGTCGGAGCGAGACGGTCATGCTCCGGTTCGCGGCTCCGCCTCCGGGCCTATCGCCCGCTCCGGGGCCAACTACAACACCAGCCTCACCGCCTGCGCGTGCCCCCGAGCGTGCGCGATCCGCGCCATTACGCACACTCGGGTGGGTCGGGGTCGGCGCCGGAGCTGCTGGGCTCGTGACGGGCAGCGTGTTCGGCGCGCTCGCCGCGAGCAAGCGCGACGCGATCCTCAAGAACCCCGCGTGCGAGGGTGACCGTTGCCCGCCGTCCGAGAGCGACAGCGTCCAGACGCTCCACACGTACCGAACGGTCTCGACGGTCGCCTTTGTCGCGGGAGGTGTCTTTGCCGGTGTCGGCCTGACCCTGCTCCTGGCCTCGAGCTCCGAGTCGGGCGCCACGGTCGAAGCTCGCGTTCACGCGGGGGGCGCCACGGTGGAGGGTTCGTTTTGAAGCGTGCGGGTGCCATCGCTGCAGGTATCCTGCTTTCGGGCTGTCTCGTTCCCGACGTGACCATCGACGAGTCGCTCGGCGCGGATGGAGGCGCTTGCCCAGCAAGCGCAGAGACGGACCTCTGCTTCAAGTGCGGCGACGAAAGTTGCTGCACCGAGTACGCGAGGTACCAAGGTAGTGCCGAAGGGCGCACGTACCGCGACTGCCTCATTGGCTGCACGGACACCTACTCGGAGTGCGTCAGGGCGTGCGACGAGGTGAGCCACGGCGGTCACATCGCGTTCGCGCCATACCTCGCCTGCTCCGAGTACCGTTGCTACGACGAATGCGCGCCCCCTCCCGGTCCCTGCGACGAGTGCCTCGTGCGAGCGTGCGCGTTAGAGCGGTACCGGTGCGCCCTTCAGGCAGACTGCGACACCCTGCTCGCGTGCACGGGCGAATGCTCGAGCATTCTGTCTGAGTCGTGCACCTTGGCCTGTGAGGAAAGCGCGACCGGAGCGACCGTGCGCTTGTTCCACGAATTTCTCGACTGCGGAGCCACCCAATGCAGCGTCGAGTGCGGCTAGCGGACGTTGGCATCGGGCTCGTCGTCGCCCTCGGCGTCCTCGTCGTCGTCATCGCGTTCAAGGCAACACCGCCACCATGGATGCCACGATGACTTGCCTGGAATGCGGCCGCCCTGACAATTTTCCCTGGCGCCACGCAGGAACCTGCGTGATGGGGCTCCGTGCGAAGAACCGGTTTCTAACCGCCATCGTCCCCTGGATCGCGCTTGCAACGGTTGCCCAAGCCGTCCTGCTTGGCTGGGTGTTCTACGTCCTCGGAGGCTTTCCATGATCCCCACGCTTGCCATCGACATCGTGACGCTCGTGGTTCTCGCGGTCGGCTTCGCCCTCGGCTGGGTGTGGCGAGGGGAGATCGATCGGTCGGCGTAGGGTCGATGCCGAAGCCACCAGCACACGGCAGGCGTTACTCAGCGGACCTCCACGTCCACGGGAAGAAATTCTACCTTGGGCGCTGGACGACAAGGAAGGCGGCTGACATTGCGCGGGACAGGGCGATCCTGTTTCTCCGTTCGGACCGCAAGCTCCGCTGTCCGAAGGAAAGTCGGCGCCTCGGCCCGGCGTCGCCGACCGAGCTACTTCAAGCAGCGCGCGCCCTGGAGAAGGAGCGCACGTCGAGCCGCTTTCACGGCGTCTTTTGGGACGCGCGGCAACGATCCTGGCGGGCCGAGATCCGGATCCAAGGCAAGCCAGAGCATGTCGGCCGGTTTCGGGTCGAGGAGGAGGCCGCGCGTGCGTACGACCGCGTGGCGCTGAATCTTCGCGGAAAGCACGCCGTCCTGAACTTCCCCGGGGAGTCGAAGCCCGCGCCCTTGGCCAGGGTACGGGCGGAGGTGCACGCCGCGCGAAAAAAGCACACTTCGAGCCGCTACATTGGGGTCTGGCGTGACTCCACCGACCGAGAGAGGCCCTGGGTCGCGACCCTCGGAACGCGACCCAAGGCCCTCGTCATCGCGCGCTACCGGACCGAGCCTGAGGCAGCCATTGCCCATGACCGCGCAGCTCTTTGGTACGACCGCAAGCGCACTCGCCTCAACTTCCCGGGTATGAAACTCGCGCCCTCGAGCGTCGAGGCCCTCGCGAACGAGGTTCTCGGCGAGGTGAAGAAGCAGACGAAGAGCCGTTTCATTGGTGTCTCGTGGAACAGGTTCAGCTTCACCGCGACCATCTGGAGCGAGAACCGCGCCCTCCATCTCGGCTCCTTCGACAGCGAGGTTGAAGCAGCGGAGGCGTATGACAAGGCTGCGCTTCGGCTCCGGGGCGCACGTGCGAAACTGAACTTCGATCCCGAGACCGGCGAAGAGCTCATTGGGAGACGCCTACCCATGGCGCGGGGAAATGGGCCCCGTGACTCGCCGAGCCGCTCTGCTACCCTCGTCGGCCGCGTGGGGAGGAGAAGTCAGAGAAAACATGCCAGTTGAATCCACCATCCGTGCCCGTGTCGAAGCCTTCGCGTCCGAGCTCGTCGCGCTCATCAGGTCGTCCGCCGTCGACGTCGTGACTGAAGCCCTTGGTGGTACTGGGCGATCGCCTCTTCGAGGGCCCGGTCGCCCCGCGGGAGCACTCAGGTCGAGCCGTCGCACCAAGGGTGCGAAGCGCGATCCGAAGATCCTCGCTGCGCTCACGGAGAAGCTTGGAGCCTTCATCAGGAAGAACCCGGGCCAGCGCATCGAGCAGATCGGGAAGGCACTCGGCATCGCGACGAAAGACCTGGCACTCCCAGTCAAGAAGCTCATCGCCGCGAGGCAGGTGTCAACCAAGGGGCAGAAACGCGCGACCACTTACTTCGCGGGCGGCGGCCGAGTGCCGGCGAAGACGACGAAGAAGAGCAAGGGCCGCGGGAAGAAGCATCCCGGAAAGAAAGTCGGACGTCGGAAGGGCGCGCATCGCGTAGCGATGCGCAAGGCTCCGAAGATCGCGGTAGCCCCGAAGGCTGAGGCGCCGCCTGCTGCGGAGTAGGGCGCTCGCTAGACACGTGCGCCACGCGGTTCTAGCCACCACCGTCCTACTGGCGTGCACCAGCCAAGGCACCTCGCCCGACGGAGGGGGTCTGGCCACTGGTGGAGCCTCGGTCGTCGGCGGAATGAGCAACGGCGGCGGAGGAAACAATCCCGTCGGTGGCATGGCAGGTAGTCGCGGTGGCGCGTCCCCTGCTGGCGGAACCTCGGGCACTGGTGAGGACGACGCCGGGACAGGTGGCGAATCGGGCGACTCGATGGGGGCTGGCAGGGGGGGCGCGGCTGGCAGCCGCGGTGGGAGCTCCCCAAACGGCGGGACCCCAGGCACGGATGGGGACGATGCCGGGGCAGGTGGGGAATCCGGCAGCGGGGATGGAGCTGGCGAGGGTGGAGGCGCTGGCGCCGCTCCAGCATCCCGGGTCAGGCTCGCGACGTTCAACATCCAGAACTTCGGTCAAACGAAGCTCGGCCGCCCCGATGTCATGGAGCAACTCGTCGGGATCGTCCGCGCGTATCCGTTTGTTGCGGTCCAGGAGATCAGCGATGTAAACGAGGTCGTCCCGTACGCACTTCTCGACGAGATCAACACCGAGGGTGGCGCGTATGAGATGCTCCTCAGCCCTCGGAGCGGCCAGCAGGCGGACGACCAGAACTTCGAGGAGCAGTACGGCTTCTACTATGACCGGGAGGTCGTCGAGCCGCTCTCGGCCGGGTCGCTCTACGACGATTCCCTGAACGACTGGTTCGTCCGCGAGCCCTACCTCGCGAGATTTCGCGTCGTAGGGGGCGGCTTCACCTTCGTGGCTGTCACGGTCCACACGCAGCCGGACAATGCGGTCGCGGAGATCGGGCATCTCCATGACGTTGTGCAGTCGGCGCGCGCCCAGTTCCCTGAGGAGGACGACTTCATCGTACTTGGCGACCTGAACGCGGGGTGCTCCTACGCGAGCCCGACGGAGCTCGACGCCTTACCCATCCGCGGAGATGGCTACGCGTGGGTTGTCCCCGACGACGCCGACACGAACCTCGCGTCAGCACGATGCGCGTACGACCGGATCGTCGTCACGAAGGATCCCGCGCCGAACTACGTTGGTACGTATGGCGTCGATGTCTCGTTCGTGGATACGAGGATCTCCGACCATTGGCCGGTGTGGGCGGAGTTTTGGGCGGACGAGCGACCCCGATAGCCGCCGGACGTGACCAGGAGGCGCGGGGGCAACCAGTTTCGACGCTCGTCCGCATGCCACGTCTTTCTCAGGGCGTTCGAGCACATCGGAAGCCAATCCCCGTCATACGGGTTGTCCAGTCTGCGTAGTTTCGGTACGCGGCGGTGATGTACTGCCCCGGATTCGTCCAATCGCCACCCCGAAGGCTGCGGTTGTAATTGGGTTCGACGTTCGCGTAGTCGACGCTCGGATCCAACGGGTAGCCGGCGTGTGCGTCAAGAACCCATTCCCACATGGATCCGGCAAGGTCTCGCTGACCAAACCGCGCCTCCCCGCTGGGTTTGGAGCCCACGTCCAGAATGTCGGCAAACGCTGGGAACCCGGTGGTAATTCCGTCGCCGCCGTAGTCAAAGACGGCGAGATCGTCGGTCGGGAACCCATCGCCCCACGGGTAGAGCCGATCCTCGCTCCCACCGACCGCCGCGTACTCCCACTCCGCCTCGGTCGGAAGTCGGCCGCCGTCCCAGATGCAAAAGGCGAAAGCGTCGTACCAGTTCACGCAGTTGACCGGCAGGTGATCGCGCTCGGGGTCCTCGCCCCACGTGAAATAGAGGGTGTCGCACTGGACACGCATCGCCTCCGCACCCGCGTCGGGCGCCAGCCATTCGTTCCAGGTACTCATCCAACCACTCATGGGGATCGAAGGATGTGCGCCAGCCCCGGCCATCGGATTGCCGTTTGCTCGCCAATCATCGTAGGCAGCGACAAAGTTTCGAAAGCGCCCGACGGACACCTCGAACTTGTCTAGCCGGAAGGCACCGACGGTGGACTCGAACGCATCAGGCTCCCCCTGACCAAATACGCCGCCGGGGACGAGAGGACTATCGCAGCAATCCGCTCCCCCGCATTCGACCACCGACATCCCGAAGCACGAACGCTGCGACCGGGATTCCGGAGCACATACCGATGGTGCGACACCCACGCAGACCCAGTCCGGCTCCTCTGTGCACGCGGCGTCGCATCCGTCGGCCTCGGTCGCGTTTCTATCGTCGCACGTCTCATGCCCTTGCCAAACAACCCCATCACCGCATCGCGCTGCCGTGCAGGTCGCGGTACAAGCGTCAGCGTCGACCGGGTTCCCGTCATCACATTCTTCGGACGCTTCAAGGACACCGTCGCCGCACTGAGCAGAGGTGCCGCCGCTTCCAGCCTCTGACTCTTGTCCTCCCTCCCCACTACTACTGTCCGACGACCCCCCGGTCCCAGAAGGTGCGGCTCCTGAACCGGCGACGGCCGAGGGGAGACCACCACTGTCGCCCGACCTGCCCGCTGCGTTCGAGGGCGTTCCTCCGTTTGAGGTTCCTGACTGTCCCACGCCGCCGGTGCCCGCTGATCCAGCTGCGTTCGGTACACGTCCTTGCATCCCGCCCAACCCGGCGCCCGCGTTGCCAGGCCCATTCACGTGCTCACTCCGTCCTCCACAGCTCACCAGGACGACTGCGAAGCACCAACGGCGCACGAACCCTGCTGCCCGTCCTGGCGGGGCAATGACCCGAGCGCTGGCACTCAGTACCATGAACACACTTTCGATAACTGCTCAGGCACTATACGCGAAAGCGGCACCCAGGACGGGATTCACAGTGCAGGCAGCCCCAACTAGCCACCCGACGGGGCGAGATCGGAGCTCGCCAGCAGAGTAGCATGCGGCGATCACGCTCCCTGACATCGAGCGTGCCATCAACCCTTTCCGGATCCGCGCTTCGCCGGTCGTCTGCGGCAGACCTCCGGGGACGACTCGTTCCCGGAGACGAGAGTGTTTCGGACCACTGGCCCGTGTGGGCGCAGTTCTGGGCCGACGAACGAACCCCCTGAAGCGCGCAGGTTGAGGACCGGGCTCGGTCTTTACGCCAGGGACGTCGCGTGCTGCACTGTTCGGCTTCCCGCCCCTTCCAACGCGGAAAACGGAGACAACCCCATGCCAAGCCCCCTTTCAAAGTCCAAGCTCGTCGACAGCATCGTGAAGATCGTCGGAGACGAGTTCACCAGGCGAGACGTCAAAACGGTTCTCGAAGCCCTCGCGAAGGTCGGGCAGCGAGAACTCAAGAAAGGTGGCGTCTTCGTCGCGCCGGGACTCGCAAGGTTCGTCGTCGTGAAGAAGCCAGCGACCAAGGAACGGGAAGGGATCAATCCGTTCACCAAGGAGCCCACGGTTTTCAAGGCGAAGCCAGCGCGCAAGGTGGTCAAGGCCCGCCCGGTGAAAGCAGTGAAGGACGCTGTTCTCTAGCTGCGCGAACTTCAGATAGGTTCGTCCGAGCGGCCCACGAGTTCCTGCGCAACCCGAGGCGCTACAGGCAAACCGAGCCGCACGAGTAGGTCTCGTTCGTGCCGGGATACGTGCAGAATTTCTCCCGAGCCTGCTTGCTGCAGCAGTCTGGGTTGAAGGACGTGTCCGCCCCCGTGGGAATGCAGCAGATGCCCCCCGAGCAAACGCTGTTCCTGCAGAAAGCACTCTGTTCGGGCGTGCACGCTGCACCGATCCGGAGCCCACACAAAAAGCCTCCACTCTCGCTCGGGATGCCGCAGAGCATCGAGACGGAGCAGCAGTACTCACTGCTGCTGCATGGCATGCCAACTCGGTTCGTGCAGGCCACACAAACACCGCCTTCGCACGCTGTCTCCGAGCAACAAGACACCCCGTCGGGCTCACATCGGTCGCCAGGGGCAACGCATTGGGGTGCCGGCGGGCCGGCGGGGGCATCACCACCGTCGGAATCGTCGCCGCTCGCGCATGCGAAAGCGGACAGCACAAGCACGACCACGACTAGAACGTGCACGGCGCCCACTCCACCGGAATCGTGTCGGGTACACACGACACGAGCCCCACGAACCTCTCGGGCGGGATGCTCCCCGCGCCGTCACGTTCCGGCAACATTCTCGGCCTCCTTTGGGTCGGACGCACCTCCCGGCGCAGTCCGATGGAAGGCTCTACGTCGCACAAGTCGTCTTGGTCGACTCTGTTTGCGGCGGACGACTATCGGTGTCCTATTTCTTCCATCGCGAGACCAAGAGACCCCTCAGTTCGCTACCGTCGACAATCGCAGCGATATCCACTCCAAGTTCCTTCAGCTCTTTCAGTCCCTGGATTCTTGAAGCGGTTGCCTGTGCGCGGAGGAGCTCCGCTTGCGCTTCAACGACCTGCACCTCTGCCCATGCCTTCGCACACTCAGCGTACTCGCGCTCAACGGCGGCCGGGAGTCGCGCCTGCTCTCGCTGCGCATCGATCTCTCGCCCACGTGCCTGAGCAAGGAGATCCTGCAACCTCGCCAATTCGACCGCGTTCGCGACGGGTTGCTTGTCGAGCTGTGCCTCTACCGCTCCCAAGCCCTTGTCCACGAGCCCGCGAATCGTCTGGACCGGCTCCCTCCGTCCAGGCCAGATCCGCCGAACTGTTGCCGGCAGCCACTGAAGGAACTTCGGCCACCAGCTCGTAAACGTTCTCGGTGCAACGTCTATGCGCCGATAGCCGGGGTCAGGGGGTTGTCCGCCCGGGGCGCTCCCAGGGGGGAGGCTTTTCATCCAGTTCCGGTCCTTCTGAGCGACTCAAAGCGCGCAAGTGGGTCCGGAGGAACCGGCGCCGACGTAAGAATTTCGAGTTGCGACCCGAGTGTCTTCTCCAGTGCCCGGATCACTCGCACCATCGTGCTTTCATCGACTGTACGCAGGTCAAAATACAGAGAGAGGTGCCCGCCGAACTGGTGCGCGCTGTAGTCAACAACATCCGTCAGATCCGCTCCGACGAGGTTGGCACCGACTAGGTTCGTCTCGGTCATCCGAGCACGAACTAGCTTTGCTCCGCTCAAATCCGCTCCGCGGAAGTTGGTTCGCGTCAGATTGGCGCGACTGAGATCAGCGTTGCGCAGGTCGGCTCCGGTCAAATCCGCGTCCGTCAGGTTCGCACCTTCCAACGACGCGTGACTCAGTTGCGCTTCAGACGCCGTAGCTTGGGTGAGCACTGCCCCAGTCATCAGGGCATGACCCAATTTGGCCTTGCTTATGTTGGAGAGGGATAGGTTCGCCGCATTCAGGCGCGCGCCATTCAAGTCTGCTGAGCTGAGGTCGGCAGAGTCAAGTGATGCCCGGCTGAAAACGGCCCCCCTTAGCGTTGCCTCGGTCAAGCGTGCCCCATGGAGGTCCGCGCCGAAGAGATCCGCCTCAGTCAGATCAGCGCGCGTAAGATCTACCCCTTTGAGGCTCGCTCGTTTTAGTCCGGCGCGTCTGAGGTCCCAGCCAACAAACGCCCGCTCACCGCGCTTGTACGCTACGAGCAACCTTTGACCTATCTCGCCCGCCGATGGCACGTGGTGAACCTTCACCACTTTCAGATCGCCGTCAACGCCAACCTCGCTCCAAACGGAGGGGCCGAGACCGACGCATCTGGTCGGAATATGGCACGCTTGGTAGAATGCTCGTCTAGGCCTCCGCTCTATGCGCAAGCTCGAGTGCGCGCTCATCAATTACCTTCAAGCCACGCGCTCCGCTCGAACGAGTGACGCCTACGCGAAAATCGCCCGCCGCTTTCTTCTGTTCGTTGGTGAGCGCGCGCCAAACCGCCGCGCCATCGAACGCTTCTTGGCCCACCCGCTCGGCAACGGCGCGCGGCCAGCCCCGCAGACGCGGAACCAAGTCCTTGCAGGAATTCGCGCTCTCGCGAGGTGCGCTGTTCAATCCGGCGTCTGGGCCTCCGACCCAACCCACGGCATCCCATTCCTCCGCGAGCCTTCTCGCGACCCCGCGGTGCTGTCGATCTCGGAGGTCCACCGGCTGTTCCGCGCGCTCGACGAGGTCTCCCCGCCAGTGCTCCGGGCGCGAGACCGCGCCATACTCGCGCTCCTCTTCACCGTCGGCCTCCGCGTTCACGAGCTCGTCGGCCTCGACGTTGACCAAGTGGACGCTGCCAGCGCGACCCTTGTTGCCGTTCGCGGAAAGGGCGGCACCGTGCACGACCTCCCGATCGAGCCAGGCACCCTCGCGCTCGTTCAGCGTTGGGTCGAACAGCGCAGCGCCATCGCGAAGCGCCGCGAAGCCGCCCTCTTCGTCTCCCGGCGCGGGACGAGACTCTCCATCCGCTCCGTCGAGCGCTTGTTCGAGCGGATGCGCGCCGCCACCGGCACGCGAAAAAAGGTAACACCGCACACGGCTAGGCATTCGGCAGCGACCCTAGCGATCATGGCGGGCGGCGACGTGTCCGCCGTCGGCGAGCTCCTGCGCCATGCTGACCTGAACACCACTCGGCGGTACCTGCACCTAGTGGACACCCGACGCCGCCAGGTCGTCACACTCCTGTCCGCGGCGATTCCACCCGAGCTGACGCCTCCGATCCCAGCGGAGCCACATCCTCACGTTCGATCGGTCGACCGGCCTGCGGTTGCTGTCACGGCCTCGTCCGTTCTGGGCCAGGTTGAGCCGATTTCTGAACCATGGACGGAGAACGTCAGCCCCGCAAATGACGCGCTTGACGCACAAGACGACTTGGACGACGTGACCCCGCTACATGATGCCGGGGCCGGCGGACGATTGCACCGCTAGCGTCTTGCTGGTGCAGCGAGCCTCTCGTCCAAGCGGATTGGGGATCACGAAGGGTGCGATTCGCATGTTGCTGAAGACTTATGGGCCCGCTCACATGGTCGGACTGTCCGGCATCCGTACTAGAGCAGATGGGAACAGCTTTCGACTGAGATAGGGCAAGCTCGGCTGCCACTTCGGCGCGGGGCTTGGCGCTTTTCCGAGATGTTTCGAGTCTGGCCGCGCGACCGCGAGTTTCACATCGTAGAGAGACCTAGTTCTGAGCCCTTTTGCAGACGGGGCGAAGGGGAGTGCACCTGAGCGGCTTTGCCTGGATCGACGTGCTCCGGTGGGCGTAAGAGCCTACTCCCCACGAGTCGCTTGAAGCCCGCTGACCGGCGCCCGCCCGCCAGGTTTCTTGCACCATACGGCTATGTATTTTCTCGCCCGGCGCTGGTACTCTGGGCATGTCGGGGTGGGTGGACCACCTTGAGTGGACGCGAAAGGACGAAAGATGGGGTACGCGATTCAGACCGTCACGGCACTTCCCTTCAGGCACCTGATTGGAGCGCCGCTTGTCGCCGCGATTGAAGCCCAGGGGATGGCTGCGAAGACGACCACCGACTTCATCATGGACGTCGGCTTCACGAAGCCTACGGACGCCGTTGCTGAGGAAGGAACGAACCCGGACGTAGGCGATGTCCGCACCGTCACCTTCAAATACACAGCCGACGTGGTTAAGGCAGACGGCACTACCGAGAAGAAGGATTTCACGTTGATGGTCCCGCTACTGACCATCGTTCCGATCCCGTACCTGGCAATCGAAGAAATGACCATCGATTTCATGGCAAAGATTACCGAAGCCATTAGTCACGATCGGTCGAATACAAGCCAGACAGCTGCAACCGCTTCCCTCGAAGCGAAAGGTGGATGGGGACCGGTCTCCGTTGGATTCAAGGGCTCGCTGTCACACAAGCACTCGTCGACGGCAACGTCGTCGTCAAAGTACAACACTGAACTAACGATGAATATCCGCGTTCGGGCAACGCAGGACGACATGCCGGCCGGTCTCAGCAAGGTCTTGGAAATCCTCTCGGGCATCGTCAAGGCGAGCGTAGTTAGTCCGACCTAGACACGTTCGGGCTCGCCAGTTTGCCTGACGCGGGCTACTCGGCTACTGGGCCCGGGAGAGATGCACCAAGATGGCGAATGACTTTCGGTTGCCTGTGCATGAGATCCTTGGAATTGCACTCGCCGATCTTGCGCGAGGAGAATCCCTTGCAGCCAAGGCGTCGCTCGACTTCATTCAAGCTGTTGGCTTTCGAAGACGCGACGATGACGACCCTGACGATCTTGGGGAGCTTCGCATGGTCTCCTTTCGATATCGGCAGCTTGACCCGTCCGGCAAAGAGGCGACGCGGGAAGTCAGTATCCCGCTGCTCTCACTCGTCCCCCTTCCATTGCTCCAGATTTCGAAGGCGCAAGTTGAGGTCGCCGTTCAAGTCGACGAGGCTAGGCGGCGCACCAGTAGGCGATCGGTTCTCGTACCTCCATCAATGCTCGGAATGGAGTCGAGGGAGGAGCACGAGTTGTTGGGCACCGTTGTCCCGCTACCAGCTCCGGGCGCGGTTCCAAGTAAGGGGGTTAGCCCTCCCATGATGACGTTCCGTGTCGAGTTGTCGCAGGCAGACCTGCCCGCCGGCGTCCAATCCCTCCTTCGTGCAATGGACAAGAATGTCACCGAAAAGGGTCAGTAGTTACATTGCTTCCTTGTCGGAGCGACTGGCGACGCGCGCGCGGAAATTGCGTCACCGACTTGGACACTATCTCATAGGATTGCCGGCTCCGACCCTGCTGGGCGGAGACGCTCGTGCCCTTCACGAGCGCCTGCAACAACCGGGCATCGAGTGCCCGCGGTGCAGACAACTCATCCCTGTCGATATCTTTGGGCTGCTCTCGGCCGCGCCAGTCATCTGCCCCAATCGGCTCTGCGGGCTTCGACTTGAGGTGGACGGCAGGGCGTCGCACGAAAGCCTCGCGACACTTCAGGCCCACCTGGAAAAGCTCAAGGGGATCCAGAACGCAGCTGCCCCGGGAATCCGCTGGCGCTCAAGCGTAGGCAAGCTGTTGAGGCCCTAGGCGACGCAGCATGACCACCATCAAGTACCCGCGCCTTTTGCTACTGCGAACGGGAGAGAGGTTCGAACAGGACGGGGCCGCTGGGACTCGCAGCTACACGCGTGCTGGCTTCCGGTACGTCCGAAAGAACGATCACGTCGAGTACTTCAAGGTGAGTGCCGGCGAAGGGTCATCCGAACGGGTGCAAGGCTATAGGTCTGTCCTGCGACTTGAGGTTAACGAGGAAAACGCTGTCGAATACTTTGCCATTGAGCGTGGGAACGGCTTCACGCATCTCAAGGAAGGAACCTACCCTAGGGCCTACCTTGGGAATCGCGCGAGCTACCCCAACAATCAAGAGATATACGTCACGGGAAATATCTTTATCCACTCGGCGGAGTACCCGGAGTACCTTGATGGGTGCATAGCACCGGGTACAAGTGTCGCGTCTCATGGGGTGACGGGCAGCAGCGAAGCGCTTGCCGCGCTCATTGATGGGCTGGGAGGATGGAGGGCGGGACGCATCGTCCCGCTCACTGTCCGTGGGTACAAGGAGAGCGCAGGACGCTAGGACCAACTGACTACGACTTCATGGAAGAGGGATTACGCACCGAGAAGGTCTGACGCGAAATGGGGAATGACGCCTATTCCTGGGCCGATTCCAAGTACTCTCTGCGCGGGTACTGATGGACCTTCCTACCTCGCTCAAGGACTGGGTCGACATGGTGGCGACGGGCGGAGGCGTCGCCGGGGCCCTTATTGTTTTTGCGATCAACGCGCGCACCTCCAGGGAGGAGCTTCGCCGCAAGCACGCCGAAGCGGGACGCAGCCTAATCACTGAGATGTGCGACGACCGGGAAGCGAAAAACGCGTTCGCGATCCTCGACATGGAGGATGACGATGGAAGCCTCGCCGTACTGAGGGACGAAACAGGCAAAGCCGTGACTGTCGACTGGGACACGGTCGTCACCGCGCTAGACGACGCACGCATTGCGAACACGGGTCAACTGGTACGAGAGGCGTTCGATGCGTTGTTCTACTATTTTGCGCTGTTCGGTCACTGCATCGATTCGAAGCTCGTGCGGCTTGAGGACGTTGGGTACCCCGCCTCGTACTACATTGAAATACTGGGTCGCGCTGATATCCGAGAGCCGTTCGTAGCCTACTTGAGGCGCTACCGGCTGGTGCAGGCCGAGCACTTCTTGAACCGTTGGCCCGAGTGGAGTAGGTCGTAGACACGCGACCGCGACGTCGCTCAGGATCATTGGACACCCCAGCGTCGAGGTAGCAGGCTCCGCCTTTCGTTGTCCGCTAGCAGATCGGCGTTCTAACTCCCCGCCAATGCGTCCGGTTGCGGATGCTTTAGCTTCGTTGGAAGCTGCACGATGTGAAGCTCGACGATGCGGTACGCGGGAACCAGCTGCAGGAGGCTGTCGGAGAGCTCGTCTCCTGGGTGTCCCGCGATGCACGGGCAGCGCTCGTTCACCTCACTCGGAAGGAGTTGCTCATCGGGCCGCGCTCGCCGGCGTTTCGGGCCCGGCTGCGCGAGGGGCTACTCTCGGCCGTCACGGCGGCAGATCCCACCGGCGTGCTCCTCCGCGAGGCTCTGCCCTACCTCGCGTACTGTGACATTGTGGCCGTCTTGCGCGATGAAGTCGCGCTTCGGGCAAACAATGATGCCCAGCTGTTGGCGGGGCTCCCGGAGGATGACGCGATAGAGCTCGCTGCGGCGATCGTTCAGGGACAGGTTCGCCGGTACGTGCAGGAGCACCGTCCTGCGGAAGAGCGGACCGAGGCAAGCACGCCGACGCCGACAGTCCCGGGAGACCTGGTAAGAGTATTCTGGGAAATCGCAGGCATCTATGAGCTCCTCCCAGCGATGCTCTTGGAAATCGCTTCTGCTCGCAATCAGGGTCAGGCGCGAAAGCCACTGTCGTTGCTTCACGCGGCCCGCGCAGCGCAGAGGCTCTTTCGAACCGCGGAGGACTGGCAGCGCCTCTCGGATATCCGCCAGCGCGTCGCGGCCGGACGAGATCGCATTTCCCGAGTTGAGCGCAACTTCGTGATCTTTGTTGAGCCCGCCAGTATCACAGCTGAGTGTCACTCACTCGTCGCGAGACGGCGCCATGCTCTTTCGGGCGTCCAGTCCCAGGATATGGTGGAGCCGTTCCGCGCGGCGCTGCTCCCCTTCGTTGAGCCCGTCGTGCGCTTCGTGTCGTCCGCCATCGAACCAGTCAGGGCGGACCAGTTGCTTGAGGAAACGCTAGGAAGCCTAGCGCAGGAATTTCGCCCGAGTGATGTCATTCTCGTCGAGCTCTTTGAGTGGAAGGGTGCAGCGGGACGCGCCGCACGATGCTATTTCACGGGCTTCTTGGTGTCGCACGCCTTAGCGCACTCCGTCCGTTCGCTTGGTCGTGGCAAGCGGAGGTACCTACAGGAATGGAATACCGACGACCTCGTCGGCTTCATCGGCCACACGGCGCTTGCTCCCGAGAACCATGTCAGGGCAGCTCTCAGCCAGCTCAGCTGGGATCCAGCCACAGAAACCCGTCGAACTCACCTAGACCTCGCGACAACCCCGTTCATGAAATCGGGTGAGCGAACGCGGACGCTTGTCCTAGGTGGGGGTCACCTTAGTCCGTTCTCGGAAACTCGGCGGCTACTGGCTTCGACGAACAGGCTCTCGACCGTCGTTGGCACTGCCTACGAGCGATACGTACGCTTTCTTGTCCAAGAAGCCGGGTTCGCGATGGCACCGGGCCGCGTCACGATCCGCGCGAAAGGCCGTGCAGTGACGGACGCGGACGTCGTTGGGTACAAGGACGGGTTGGTGGTGATTGTTCAAGCGAAACACATGGTCGAGCCTGATTCGCATCACGCGCGGTGGAAAGCAGAGCAGGAACTCCGGATCGCGATACGACAATGCGTTCAGGTTCGCGACGCATTCCGCAGGGAGCCCGAGCGTGTCGTGGCACTGTTTCCGAGTGCTCGAGCGAATGCACCACTTGAGCTGCTTTGTCTCGTCGTCACCCCGGTAGTCGACTTCAGTGGGGTTCTAGCGTGGCCAGTGACAATAGTCGACGACGCGTACCTCGAGCACGTCGTGCACGTGGGTGCAGTCAGGACGCTCAGCATGGGAGGAAAAGTCGTCGCGAGCACGCCCATGTACGAGGGACAGAAGCCGACGGGGCAGGAGTTTCGTGACCTGATGCTCCATCCCGAGTTCATGCGCTATTATCGTGGCAGCGACCTTACCGTTGGCTCTGAACGGACCACCGTCCGCAACACCACATTCGTTCGATTTCCCCCGTTGGACTCCATCTCCTAGGTTCCTTCCGGACTGCAAAGGGGCGCTTCGCCAGGCATTGCGAGAACTTGGCCGCGCACCGCTCACCTTCGATACGATCTCGCGAATGAGGGTGAAAAAGGCCCAGCCGCTGGAAAACGTCCTCTACTACGGCGATAACCTGGACGTGATGCGTCGCTACGTCCGCGACGAGTCGGTCGACCTCGTCTACCTGGACCCGCCCTTCAACAGCAACAAGGACTACAACGTCCTCTTCCTCGAGCACGACGGGGCCCGAGCCGCCGCGCAGGTCAAGGCGTTCAAGGACACTTGGGAGTGGGACGAGGCCGCTGCGCGGGCTTACGTCGAGCTCGTCGAAGGCGGAGGCAAACTCTCGGAGGCAATGCAGGCGTTCCGGCTCGTGCTCGGCGAAACGGACATGCTCGCCTACCTCGCGATGATGGCGCCGCGACTGGCGGAGCTTCGTCGTGTGTTGAAACCCACCGGAAGCATCTACCTCCACTGCGATCCGACTGCGAGCCACTACCTCAAGATCCTACTGGACGCGATTTTCCATCCGGCGAACTTCCGGAACGAAGTCATTTGGCGATACCGCCGATGGCCCACAACGTCGCGGCAGTTCCAGAAGATGCACGACGTGCTGCTCTTCTACTGCCGCGACCGAAGTGCCGAACGTACGTTCCACGTCCTCTATGGGTACGAGAAGCTCGCGGAGTCGACGATCAAGACGTACGGCACGAAGAAGCAGAAGGCCGACTTCTCTTCCGGTCATCGAAAACCATCGACGGTGGATGAGGAGAGCCAGGGTCCGCCGCTCTCGGATGTCTGGGAAGTCGGTATCATCGCACCGATGTCGAAGGAGCGACTTGGCTACCCAACGCAGAAACCGGAAGCGCTCCTCGAGCGCGTCATCAAGGCGAGCAGCAATGAGGGTGATGTCGTCCTCGATCCCTTCTGCGGCTGCGGCACGGCCGTCGCCGTCGCCGAGCGCCTGAACCGCAAGTGGATTGGCATCGATGTCACGCACCTAGCCATCAACCTGATCAAGCGGCGCATCAACGACGCGTTCGGATACCATCCGCATGTCGTCGGCGAACCCGTGTCGCTGCCGGACGCCGAGGCGCTTGCCGAGCTGAACCCGTACCAGTTCCAGTGGTGGGCGCTTGGCCTTGTGGACGCACGGCCTGTCGTCGAGAAGAAGGGGGCCGACCATGGCATTGACGGCCGGCTGTACTTCATGGACGGTCCCGGCACGGCCAAACAGATAATTTTTTCAGTGAAGTCGGGTGGAACCAGCGTGAAGGACGTGCGCGACCTTCGGGGCGTTGTCGAACGTGAAGATGCTGCCATCGGCGTCCTCATTTCCCTCCAGCAACCGACGCAGCCGATGCGCGCGGAGGCCGCATCGGCGCGCTTCTACCATTCGCCGGTCTGGAATCGCGACTATCCCGGCATTCAGCTCTTCACGATCGAAGAGCTCCTCGGCGGCAAGCACGTTGACTATCCGCCCTCCGCGCAAACGAACGTGACATACAAGAAGGGGAAGCTCGCCAAGGCCGGGGGCGAACAGCAGGAGATGGCGTTTGCGCGAAGCAGCCGCCGGGGTGCGAAGCGCTAGCCAATGGGCGTACGCACCTTGCTAGAGAGCACGAGGGTCGCTACGCCTGTCGAGACGCGGCGCCAAGCGCCACGCTGATCCCCAGGCCGGCAAGAACGAGTCCGAGCACAACGGCGGCTGTCGTCACTATTCTTCCCACGGGCGTCTCCGCCACGTCCCGGACCGCGTGCTCTAGCACCAGTCCTCGGTCCGGATTGGCTTCGTCGAGGTGGTCGATCTCAAAGTGACCGTCCGCGTAGATCAGCATGTGCATCGCGTCTCGGTCCACTGCTTCGCGGTACTGGGCCACCACATTGGGGTAGGGCCAGGCCCAGGTCGTGGACCGTTGAAATAGCCTGTTGTTGCACTGAACTTGGTCCGGAAACTCCGGCAGGTTCCACCGCCCGGAAAGCCGAGGATTGATCGGGATCGCACCGATGTCGGTCATGTGAACTCCTAGCGCAATCCCGCGTGGTTCCAGGTCATGGGAGAGCGAGCAGAAAAACGACGCACGCGCGGCTCATCGTTTCTTATTGCGGTCCATCTCCTTCAATTTCTCTACAACCTTCTGTCGGCTTGGACCAACCTGCTCGATAATCTTTTTGACAAGCGGAGCAGGTTTTCCGGTTTGCTTCACTATGTGTCTGACCTCGTGAGGCTGTTGCGAGACGCGATCTCGGTCGGGCTTCCCACGCTTGCTGGGGTCATCAGGCATTGTCGATCCTCTTGTCCGGGGGGAATGGTCCTAGCAACTGGTCCGTGCCACTTCACTTCCTTCGATGCAAGGTGAGGGGGGACATTCTTTGTCAGGGGACAAGGCCTCTCCGAGATAGGTGTGTCGGGCGTCTAGCTGAGCGCGGGCGTCTTGCAGCTCATCTAGTTCTTGAGGCGATCCGGCCTCGACGAGGGCGCCCTGGTCGCTCTCTCGTTGCGCGTTGGATCGCCTTCTCACCGTTCAGCTTGGGTTTCTGAGCAGGTCTAGGCGACGGTGCAGAGCTGTTGCCAAGGCGTGCACTTGCGAGCGCCAAGTCCGCCAACAGACGCGCCGCGTTGAACGATGCCAAGCTCGTTGCCGGGGAGCGATCCGCCTGAGCGATCCCAACGCCCGCGAGTCCAAGGACGCCACCGACCAGTGCCCCCGTCAGGACGCTCTCTCTCGACTTGCCGAGCGTAAGACCAAAGACGGCGCCGAGCGTCGCGAGTCCAAGGACTGCAGATGTCGTGTCGTTGTGGTCGACGTTCGGCATGGCCTGCAGGCGGGGCGGGTTGCGCTCCAGCTTGGCCTCGTAGTGCACACAAAAATCCTCCACGCAAAGGATTCCGCCGTCTGAGAGGCTGCAACGAAAACTCGCACGTTGCCCAAACGGCGGACCCACGGTCGCGGTGAGTCCCCCGTCGCGCGGGTGCTCGACGAAGCTCGCAGGGAAACGGAGCACGGTTCCCGCCGCTTCCCCTGACAGCATGTTCACAACCTGCTGCCACGTGAACGGCCGGTTGCTCACGGGTTGACCCTCCGCGGGGGGAGCAAGCCATGTCGTCGATATAGGTCGCCGGCTAGGTCCAGCAGAGATACGCGTCGACGGCGCCGAATCGCTGGTCCCTTCCGCCTCATGCGATCCCGCACGCGAGTCAGACGGGTGTGCAAGGTCCCCGTCTCGACTCCACCGAACGCAAGGTCATGCCGCTCGCGGATGAGCTCCACCGAAAGGCGCTGATCACCGAATGCATCCGCAAGTTCGTTTCGGACGAGAATCGCATCACGGGCATCGAGTTCCGCGAGGCGCGCCTCCCATTTCGCCCGCCTTTCCAGCATCTCGTGAAGCTCCTTGCCCACTGTCCGCAGGGCGAAAGCCATGAGCTCGGCCTGATGAGTGAACTCTTCCAGCGCGCCAGCAACCATGAGTTGGAGGGATGACTCTTGGGCAGCTGCGATCGCGTCTGGCTCAAGCCAGCGGCGCATCTCGCGTTCGGCAAGGTGGTCGAGGTCCGGGTCCTCCATCCCGACGCGGTAGGTTTCATCGGGGAACCACCGCATTCGGAGAAGAAGTTCCACGCGGACAAGCTCGATCAGGAGTACCTCGCACAGGCGGCGGCGCAGCGGCGCGGGGTCCGACGCCGCCCGAAGTACGAGATCGCGGAACAGTGACTCCAACGCGGGCGGCGGCGGGTTCCCCATGAAACGCTTCGCCCATTTTACAAGTTCCCTTGGGAGTGCGAGCGTGAGCATGTCCTCCACACTGGCGTGGAAGCACGCGAGCCGCGGGTAGTTCTCGTGGTCGCGAAGTGCCACGGCGAGCGCAGTGCCTCGGACTTCGGCCCTCTGAGCATCGGTTGCGATCGCCAGGAGGTCGAGTTCCAGTTCATCAAGACCCCTGGCCAGGTCGGCGGCCGTGATCAGCTCGTCCACCTGCAAGAGTGAAAGGACCTGTTGCAACGCATCGCGAAAACCAAGGGCGGCTATTTCTTCTGCCATGACCCGATACTCTCCCCTCGGTCCCGCATTTCTTACACATCGTGCACGACGAACTGAGTCCAGGCGTGGGGCGCAAGAACCCTGGGCGCCCTAACCAGCTGAAAGGCCTAGTATTAAGGGGCGTGCGAGGGCGAGCACGCCGAGTCGGTCGCCACCGCAACGAAGCGTTTGCACGCGCCATGAGGAGTCAGGTGGTTCGTGCCCGCAAAGCCCTCTCCCGCGAAGGCCGCCACCGTTTTCGCCGTCGGCTTTCCCTTCTTTGTCGTCCGCGGCCTCGTCGCCCTTGCTCGCGCTTCCCTTAGCGTCAAACGGGCGGCCCGTGGCTTCCGCGCCGGCCTCGCCAAAGAGCTCATCTGCCCCAACGGCCACCCAAACTCGGTCATTGGCCGCTGGGACTGCGGCTCGTGCAAGGGGGTGTACATCGGCTGGGTCGGCCGGTGCACCGTCTGCGCCGCGGGAGCCTCGTGGTTCCCGTGCTCGGCATGCGGGGTCTCCATCGTGCTCCTCTGGGAGACTCGGTGAAGATCGGTGCAAAGCGGGTCCTGCCCCGCTCGGCTCCCAGGTCTCGGGTCGGACGCCCACGTGACCTTGAGGTTCTCCGCTCGCTCGCCTGGGCCGGGTACCTATCGACCGAGCAGGTGCGTCGGCTTCATTTTCCCTCGACGCGAACCGCTCAGCGCCGGCTTCGGGCGCTCCTCGATCACGGGCTCGCTCGAGCGCACCTCCAGGGCGCTGCGCTGCACCTCGAGAACGTCTGGACCTTGACCCCCACGGGGGCGGCCCGCCTCGAAGCTACCGGTTCAACGAATGTTCGCGCGGGTCGCGCTCCGCGCCTGCAGAAGCTCGCTCATGGGCTCGCCATTCGCGACGTGTTCGTCGCGTTCGTCCTCGCCGAGCGGGCGGGGGTGTTCACGTTGGAGGACTTTCGCTTCGATGGGGACCTAGCGACCGAGCCACTGTTTCAGGCCGCGCGGATCGTCCCAGACTGCCTCGCGATTCTGGAGAAGGGGGGAAGCGCCGCCGTCATCGGCTGCGAGGTCGACCTGGGCAGCGAGACAACCGCGACGCTGCGGGTGAAGTTTTCCGCATGGGAGGGGCTGCTCGCCCGAGGGGCGCTGGGCGGTGCGCGACTCCTTGTGGCTGTGCGCGATGAGTCACGCGGCCGGACTGTCGAGTGCGTGCTCCGGGAGGTCGGGTGCCCCGCCTCGGTCGTGTTGCTTTCCGATCCTCTGGCGATGCCGGCATCTACTCTTGCAGACCTGTGCGCGTGGGCTGTGCGCGCCGAACGTACGGGCGTGGGCGAGGAGGTTGAGGGATTTCAGGGGGTTGCCGGTGGGACTCCGACGGCGTTTCGAGTCTCGTGACGGTTTGCATTTGGCGTTTCCCGGAAGTTGGCCGCACGGGATTTGCTCTCGGTAGTCTGACGGGATGTCGTTGTCACACGCGCAGACCCTGGCCATCGCCGACCTCGCTCAACACCTGTACGACTACCTTCCGGGCTCATCAGGATTCCGTGGAACGTTCACGTTCGCGCACGCCGCCACTGAGGTCGGGGTGCAACCGTTCTGGCCGGGCGGAAGCAAGTTGCCTGCACTTACGAGCCTCCTTGAGCGGACGCTTGCCGAGCGGCCCCAGTTGTTCTGCCCGCTCATGAATGCGATTGTGCGCGGCGGCATCAAGTACAGAGCCAAGAAAGGCAGCCCGCTGGCCCAAGAGGATCTTGACGCGCTGAATGTTCTCGTCGAGCGGGTCGGTTTCAAGATCCCGGAACTCAGGGATCGCGCGTTCCGTGATCGCCTGCCTGTTCGTGCAGTGCCGGGCACAGTCCCATCCGCGCCGCCGGCAGCACCCGTGCCCCGTGCCAATGCAAGCCGAAACGCACGGCTTGCCGATCTGCGCACCAGGTTCCTATCCCTTCACGTTCAAAGCGATCGGCAGGGAGCAGGGCGTACCCTCGAGACACTCCTCAATGACCTCTTCTCCGAGTTCGATCTCGCTCCCGAGCGACCCTTCAAACTCATCGGTGAACAGATCGACGGCTCGTTCGTCCTCGACAGCGCCGTGTACCTGGTTGAGGCCAAATGGCACGCCGCGCGCATCGGAATGGCGGAGCTTTCCCACTTCCGAGTGAAGGTTGAAGGGAAAGCAACGTTTACTCGTGGGCTCTTCATTTCGGTGAATGGATACACGCAAGAAGCGCAGGAGCAGATCGTACGCGGTAAGCAGCCGAACTTCCTGATGGTGGATGGCGCTGACCTGTACCGCGTGTTCGATGGGAGCATGGGCCTCGTTGACCTCCTTCGCCGCAAGATCCGGCTGCTGGCCGAGCGAGGGCGGCCGTACGTGCCCATCTCCGAGCTCTCATAGCGGGTCGGGGCTTTGGTGCAACGCTGCGGCTCGCCCGCGCATCTCTGGGCATGTCCCAGAAGCCCCAAGCGCAGGTTCGCCAGTTCCTCCTCAGCGTCGTCGTTCCCCGTGAGCGATCCGAGCTCCTCGTCCTCTTGGCCAGGACTGCTGCGTCCTTCTTCGACATCGCCGGCGGCGCCGAGCGACAAGACGTCGGGCGCTTCGTCCGCGCGGGTCGGGGCAACGCGAGCGAGGTTCTTGACCTCGTGCGCTTTGCAGTCGCCGAACGTTCTGGCGACGACCCGCTGACGATGGCGCGAAGGCTCGAGACCGTCCTCCGCTCCGCGATCGAGGTGATCGGGGCTGACGCGGTCACGGCGAAGGTCTTTCTCTCGAATGCGGAGGCGGCTCCATGAGTGCGGTCGCGCCCTCCTGGATGGGACTCGACCGCGCTGCCGCGATTATTGGGGCGGAGGTCGTGACGCTCCGCCGCGCCGTCGAGCGGAATTCACGGCGCACACCGTCCGGTACGATTGAAGCGGCGTTCGACGGCGTCCGCGCTCGGAAGTTTGGCCGGAAGTGGAAGGTGACGCTCGACGCGTCCTGGCTGAACCCCTTCGGGCGGTAGACCCGGGGGAGGTGAGCGCATGGGCTGCTGGATCCTGCTCGGGCTCCTTTGCCCGCCCTTGATCCCTGTCATCCTGCTGCTTGGGCTGCTCGACGGCATGTTCGGCGGAGGAGGAGGCGGCGGCAACGCTTACCGCCCGCCGCACCCGAAGCCTCCGGCGCTACCTCCCAGCGTCGATCCTCTCCTCTTTCGCCCGGTGACGCCCGAGACGGACGACGCGTTCTTGCCCGCGGCGGGCGGGGCGGTGCTCGAAGCGCCGGGAGCGCTCTGCCTAGTCTGCGGAGAGCCAAAGGCTGCAGGCAACCACGACCACTGAGGCGATCGAGCGCAACGACGCGGGCGTGGCGGTCATCAGGAAGCATGACCGACCAAAGCGATCTTCTATCCCGCGAGCGCCTCGCCGGCTACGACCCAGACCGCCTCCGGGCCGCTCGTGTTCTTCTCGTGGGTGCCGGCGCCCTCGGCAACAATGTCGCCCAAACCCTTGCGCTCTCGGGGGTTGGCGAAACCTCCATTGTCGACTTCGACGTCGTTGAGCTCTCGAACGCAACCCGAAGCCCGCTCTTTCCCCGCGCGGTCGCCCTTGGCGGCAAGCGGCGCTCGAAGGCGCGCGAGCTCGCGCACGCGGTCCATCGGACCTCGTACGCGGATGCGCCAGTTGTCCGATACGCCGTTACGCGCGTCGAAGCGCTTGGGCTTGGGTTTCTCCGGCGCTGCGATGTCGTCATCGCCGCTGTCGATTCGTTTCGCGCGAGGGCCTGGCTTGCGGACGCCACACGCCTCGTCGGCGTTCCCATGGTCGAAGGCGGGTTCAGCGGCAGCCGGGGCCAGGTCTCCGTCTACCCGAACGACACCGCAGAAGCGCCTTGCTACCGCTGCCTGAACCCCGCCACGGAGGGTGGCGTCTCGTGCTCGCTCTACGCACGCAACGTGGCCGCCGAGGGGCGCACGCCCGCAACGCAAAGCATCGCGGCACTCACCGGGGCGTACGTCGCGGAAGCCGTGATCCGCCTCCTTCACCCAGGCGGCTCGCCGCTCGGCGGCAAGATGTTGACCTTCGACGTTGGGATTGGGAGGGGTGCGGTCCTCTCGCTTGCGCGCGATCCGGAGTGCCCGGGCGTGCATCGAACGATTGGCGAGACGACGAAGCTCTCGGTTCAGGCCAAAGGTCCGGCGGCGAGTATTCTCGGCGCCATTCCCGAACTCGCTGACCCGGAGCTTCTGCTCCCGCACGAGTATCTCGTGTCAGCCCCGTGCACTCGCTGCGGGAAGCAGGTCCATGTTGGAAGGCCCGAGTGGGCTGTGCTCGAGCCGCCGGCGTGTACCAGATGCGACGGTGCCGCGAGCGACAAACCGCCGGCGAGCCTCGTCACGGCTTCGCGCGTGCGACTGGGCGACCAGCTCACCGCTCGCGCCGCGCGGAAGCTCGGGATTGCGCCCATGGACATCGTCGAAGTGATGGCCCGCTCCTCCGGCGAGTCGGTTTGGGTCGAACTCGCCGGTACTGACCGTGACCTCTTCGTCACGTTGCCCGCTCGCGAGCGACTCTCCGCATCGTCCGAGCCCGAGTTCTCGCCGGTGGCCGTGCCGAGCGACGGCGATTCAGTCAGCGCTCCTGACGCAACGGACGATGTGCCTCCGGCATGACAAGAGGTCGGCAGCAAACACCGCGCTGACAGGAGAGGCAACCGATGACGCAGAACGGAAAAATCAGGGTCACCTTCACGCACCCCCGCGACTCGCGCACTTTCGACGTGGACGTCGGCCCGGCGCTAACAGGCGACGGTGCTGTTCAGGGGCTCGCGAAGGCGAAGTTCATCGACGAGCCGAGCGCCCAGAAGCGCTACGCGCTCGCCCTCACGCGCACGGGCGCGCAGCTCCCGCTCTCCCAGGCGCTCACCGCTGGCGGCGTGCAGGACGGGGACACGGTTGCCGTCGCGGAAACGTCGGCCGGGGCGGGGCAGTAGCGTGGCACTCACGCCCGCTCAGCAGAAAAGCCGCCGGGCTCTCGACTACCGTCTGGTGCGCGCCCTTCCGGACGACTGTTGCGTCCTTGTCTCGGCTCATTCGAGCGAGAGCGCCCTGCGGAAGGGCACCGCGATCGACCCGGCCCGTGGCGAAGCGGGCGAGGCTACGCACTACCTCGCCGAGCTCCGCTTCCCCGTGCTCAAGGGGGCCGGAGTGACGGTGGAGGGAACGAAGGTCAGGTTCGACATCTCGGCGCTCGTGTACCCGAACGAGGAACCGCGCGTTCACGTGGTCTCGATGCCGCGCCCATGGAGTCCTCACGTTCTCCCTGGCAACGGTCTTGTGTGCACTGGTGGGAGGTGGGCCACCGCGCGCGGCAAGATGACCTTGGTCGAGCTCATCGGACACGTCGCACGCATCCTGAACAACGACGAGCCCGACCGCGAGCCCGCGTACGGCGGGTGGCGACCAGACGCCGTCGCGTACTGGCGAACGACGATGAAGTGTCGTCCGCTCAACGCTGACCTCCGGTACCCCGTGCTCCCCGTCGCCATCACCCACGGCATCGTCGCGGACCCCGAGGCTCGCGCGTTTGCGCCGGTGCCTGACACCGGTTTCGCGGTGCCTGCATCTCCAAACGGCGGCGAGTTTCAGCCGCGCGAGGGCTGGACGTGACCTACGCGTTCAGTCCGGTTGAGGTCGACGACGGCTTCGAGCCCAAGATGCTGCACGAAGAGCCGGTGCATCGGGTCGCGCGCGAAACGTGCCGCGCCGCCACGCGCGTGTTTCGGAGCGCGCAGGGGTTTGAGGTCGCTCTCTCCGAGCTCGTAGTGCTCGAGATGCTTGAGTTCGCTCGGCAGGCAGCGCCGATGGAGTGCTACGCGCTCGTTGTTGGACGCCTCTGCGAGGACTCGCAGGGCCGCCACCTCGTCGTGGACGGTGTGGTTCTCGACGCGGACGCCCACGCCAGGGAGAGCTCCGTCGAGACGTCGGTCGAGTCCGAGCTCCGCGTGCGGGAGTTGGCGAGGCGACTACACCCGCTCTCCGTGCCGGTCGGCTGGTTCCACACGCACCCTCGCTACGGCACGCTATTCTCCTCGACCGACCGCTCGAACCAAGCGACCTGGACTCAGGACCATTCCGTGGGGTTGGTCGCCGACCCTTGGGCGTCCGAGTCCATCGGGGTCTACCTCGGGCCCCGCTCGGAGCGCCTTGTCGAGGTCCTCCCGTCCGTCCAGGTGCCTCGGGCTACTCCGACGCTGCCGGTTGCCCTGGCGCCAGTCGCTCGACGCCGCGCAGTGCTCTTTCCGCTCCTCGCGCTCGTACCGCGCCCCGTCAAGGCTGTCCTCGCGGTGGGGGCGGTCGTGTCAGCTGCGGCGCTCGCGCTTCTCGTTCATGAGCTGCGTGTCACGGCAGCGCGTTTTAGGGCAGTAGAGGCGAAGGTCGAAGCGTTGGGAGCGAAACAGGAGGAACTCGAGAGCGCTCTCGACGTCGCTCGTGTCATCGTGGATCTGGTCCTCGAGAGTGCGGAGGCGGAGATCGCTGACCCGGTTCCGGGGCCGGCGCCGGCGCCGCCCCCGGCGCCTTCTGCCGTAGCCCCGTCAGGTGTGCTCACACCATCTGGCGATCCCGTGAAGCCCACGGCACCGCCGCGCGCAGCGTCCACGCGCCCGAAGGCCTCCGCTCCCGGGCCGGTGGCCTCGGCGTTGCCGAGCGCCGTGCAGCCCTTGGCGCCAAAGGCCGCGAAGCCGAAGCGGGTGAAGGCGGTGCCGAGCGCGAGTGCCGCGCCGTCAGGCGTCGCAGCGCCAAAAGACGGCGGAGCATAGGCACGCATGGCACTCCTCGGCGTCCTCGCAGTCGCGCTGGTCCTGTATGTGCTCGGCCGTTTCCTTGTGCGTCACCTCGGCTGGCCGATGGACCACGCTGGCGCCGGGCGCTGGGGCTTCGCACTGCTTGCTGGGGCGGTGCTCCTTAGCGGACTGCCCGAACTCGCCACCCACGTCGCGCACGAGGTCGGGCCGCTTCCGCGCGTGAGTCTGGTCGAGCTCGTGGCAACGGTCGCGCTCCTTGGCCTCGGCGTGCTTGGGTTCGTGGCATGGTCGCGGGGGAGGGAAGCAACGGGGAGAGGGGAGGGTGAGCGGCTATTGCCGCGCCGTCGCGCCGTCCCACCACCGCCGCCAGGGTTCGATCAAGCTGGGGAGGGGTTCACGCCGGTTGCTGGAGATGGGGGTGGCACCTTCGACGCCGGCGGCGGGGAACCGTGAGGGCCGCCCTCGGTTGGCTGCGCCGCGTCGCGGGGCGGGAGGATCGGCGGGAGGCGTTCACCACAGAGGAGCGCGTACTCGCCTCTGCGATCGCGCCAGCAACCGTCGACCCACGATTTCAGGATGCCATGAGAAGCGCGGCGCGTGGTCGGCACGTGCGCATTGGCAGGACCGCCGTCGACGCCGCGACCGAAGTAAAGCTTCGCTTGAGGGATCTCGTTGGTCACGGTCACGGGCTCGTCGTCGGTGGCAGCGGAAGCGGCAAGACCCGAGTGATGGCCGGCATCGTCCGATGGCTCGTCGCCGAGAATGCCCGCTCGCCAGTCTCTGTTGGGGTGTGGGTCCAGGACCACAAGAGCGAGTTTGTGGCGCTCCTTCGTGAGCTGATTGCTGATCTCGTCCACGACCTACCGCCGGCTCAAGCAGAAGGGCTGCTCGATCGCATCGTCGTCATCGACCCTTTCTCTGCCTCCTCGCTCGTTCCGATGCAGGTCTTGAAACTCGAGGACGGCGCGCGCCCGGAGGACCTGGCCTTCGAGGTCACGGGCGTGGTCAACCGAATGGGCGGCGCCGATCTAGGCGTACGCCAGGACGACTTCACTTACCATCTGCTCCTGCTTGGCGTTACGACGGGGCGTTCGCTGCCTGGGGTTGCCGCGTTGCTCGCGGATCCAGTTGCGCTCCTCGCAGCGGCGCGCGCGTCACCGCACGAATCCGTGCGTGCGTACTTCGGTGCGGCGGACAGAAAACCGCTCACGCAGACCTCGCTTGAGGGCGTGCGCGCGCGACTGAACAGACTGCTCCGACTTCCCGCTACTCGACTGATGCTAGACGGGAGTGCATCGCTCTCCTTCAAGAAACTGCTCGCGGAAAACGTGGTCCTCGTCGACGTCGGGAGCCCCCCGTTCGGCTGTGAGGATGTCGGGCGCTTCTGGTCGGGTCTGATCACGCTGAAGCTGACGCGCGCGATCTTCGAGCGATCGCCCGCCGACGCCTTGCGGCCTGTTTTCGTGGGAATCGATGAATGGCAGGAGGGTTTGTCGGCGGGTGGTGAGGTCGCCGAGCAGTATGAAAAGATCTTGTCGATGGCCCGGTCGCGCGGGGTGAGCCTCTGGCTTGTCTCGCAGTCGCTGGCGGGCGCCGCGCGCGTTTCGGCGACACTGCCCAAAGTGGTCGCGACGAACACGAACGTGCAGATGTGCTTTCGCGCGTCGCCGGAGGACGCACGCACGATGGCGCACCTTCTCCCAGTGAGCGGGCGGAGACGCCGGGCGGCGGCAGCGCCGTGGGAGGAATCCTCGCGTTCGCCGTTTCTTTCGCGTGCCGAGGAACTTGAGCTCCTGATGCGGGATCTCGCGGCGCTTCCGGATCGGACGTTCTACTTCTGGGACCGTCGTGCCGGTGCGGGCGCGGAGCTAGTTCGGGCGGCGACAGTCGAACCCGCGGCGGCAGGGTTTCGGAACGCGCGCGTTGCCGAGCGGTTGCGGGATGGCGCCATCGGGGTGCCGATCGGAGTTCTACAGGGCAAGGCCGACCTCGCGCGCACGCATCCCCACGCCCCTCAATCGAAGTGGCCAACGTCGCCGTCCCGGCGACCGACCTAGCCAACACGCCCTCAGATCTACTCCCAGATTCGCCAGCGTCGGCGCTTGGAGCGCCGTTCTACTGGGAAGGAAGGGTTGTCCGTAGCACGATCGGGGAACGCCCAGACTCCTACTCCGCGGCAGTACTCGGAATCCGGACGGCGTTCACACACGCGGTCATAGTCAATCGAAGCTGACCCGTCATCATAGAAATACCAGACTGGTACGGCTGTCAGATCGGCGCCCGAACTATTGGGACGGCCTCGGCTGTACGGCGGTTCGTACAAGGCCCACGCTCGCCGCGCGCTCAGTATCCCAGCCTGAACGGACCACAGGTTGCCAGACACCCGTGGAGTTTCGTCAACCATCTCCCTCCAGCCGAGGAAGACCAGATTGGTCGTGCGATCGTGGCATTCGATTAGGACGATCGCTGTCTCAGCCACACCATCACAGAACCATTGGTTCTTCCGGGCTTCTTCCCCAACCATGACACCGGAGTAGCCAATGATAAGCGTGCCGTCGTCGTGAGCTTCAACCGCGTCGAGCCCATGAAAGCCGAAGTCCATCGGTCCACCCAAGAACGCGTTGAACTGATAGTCTTTCCACTTGAACCACTCGGAGAGGCGGCTATGCCGCGACGGCGCTTCAGCTAACCTCGGAATTCCTCCGCCGAAACCACTATTTGCAGGGGGCCCAAGATGATCGCGCTGCATCGCTGACGGCACGGCGGGCATCGGCGTGGTTTGCCGAAGGTCACTGCCGCTGCTTGCCGCATGTAGAAGAGGTGCGACAAACTCCCCCCTGTTTGGTGGGATAGTGCTGCATGCCGACCGACGAATCAACAGTACGAAGACCACGAGGCAAGCAAGGGCCCCGGCGAGGGCCACCACGGAGCGACCCAAGATAGCCGCTCCTGCCGAGCGCACCCGCCAAACCAACACTACCAGCGTTGCGACAAGGACGTCCACGTAGAGCTGCAGCGTCTTCTTGACCGAGCGCTCGATCTTCTCCCTAGTCTGACGCTTTAGGCCCGTCGGCGCGGCCGCTCCAGTAAGTTGGGCGAGTTCGTAGTCGCGTAGCTGAGCGACGACCTCCGGGTCGACTCTGTACTTCTTGCCGCAAGCCGCGATGTATCGCTCCGCGAGCCCGATCGAAGCCACCGTCCGAACTGCACGAACTCGAGCCTCCTGGAGCGCTCGTTGGTCGGCCGCCACCGTTTGTTCAATGGTGGTCGAGTGACCCGCGGCATCATCGACGGTGGACTTCCGCGCGGTCCGCTCTTCTCGCCGTCGGAGGCGGGCCGCATTTCGCGCTCGGCTGCGAACGCGCAAAGTCAGAAACGGGGCGAGCGGGCCGCCGTCAGGTGGGCGTTCCAACAGCTTGCAGAGTACGTCCGCGACCAGCACCTCCGGATCGTCGGCGCCGCACTGCCTCGCGATTTGAACTAGCTTCCTGCAGTCGAGGCGCTCGGGGGCTGCGCCTAGAGCGGCAGCGCGCGCTTCACTGACGGCGTCTGCGAGCGCCTGCAGCCCCACTGACTCGCTGGCATCCATAGCCGCTGCCATCCACGGTGGTCATACGGAGACCCCTAAAAAAAATCAAAGGTGACTGGGTGCAAAGAAAAACGGTGTTCGTTCAAAGAGTTGAACAAACACCGCGGTAGGGACCATTTCGGTTGAGGGTCTCCGACAGGGCCTGATTTGGGGGTCTTAGGAGTGACGCGTCCCTGTGCCGAACAGTTCGGCTTGGGTCGCGTCCTTCTCGTTCTGGTTCCCGCTGGGGCCAGAAGGAGGGGCAAACACGGCTGCGAGAACGGGATCCAACCCCCGGCCTCGCGGACCACGACGACGAGGACCGTCATGACCCAGGTTTCCCCAACCGTGCCGCCCGCGGCTGCGTCGGAGCATCGCTCCGGCCCAAGCGCGGACGCTACATTCTATTCATACCATAATTCTAGGCAAACTGTCAAGAGTGACCCCCGCTCTCGGGTTGGAGTCGTGCTGGACACCCAGAATCTTGTTGGCTGGGCACTGCGTCTCGGTTTTCGCGAGGTCGACTACGGCATGGTCTTGCGGGAAATCGTCGTTGGCCGTCCGTGGTGCGGGGTCGCGTGTGTAGCCAGGCCGCTGAGCAGGACGCCGATCGACGCCTTCACGAGGTACCTGAGTCGGGTGGGGCTGCGGGTGGAGGTATGGGAGTCGCCCGTGTGTGCCGGGCGTTTGAAGGTCGATCTGGATGCTCTGCTGATTCGGGAGGCCATGCGCCTGATCTACACGATGGACCTAGCCGAGCTGTGCGTCGTCGCGAACGATGCCGACTACCACGTGCTCGCGGACACCTGTGCATCGCACGGGATCCGCTTCTCTGTGGCAGGTTTTCGTCGAGGGTTGCCGGACGCCCTGGTGAGTCACGCGGATCGGATCGTTGGCCTGGGTCCCGAGCATTTGACCCGCGGTGCTACGCGGCGGAGGTGGTCATGATCGACCCCAGTCGCCGGACCCTGGCGCTCCTCGCGGGCGACGCGCCGTTCCGCAAGGAGCTCAAGAGGATCGCGCGAAAGCGTTCACTCAATGAGTGCGACGCTGAGAACGCGGTACAGCAGGCGTTCCTCAGCGCGTTCGAGCGCGAGCGGGGGGACCACGAGACGTTCCAGGACCTCGAGCGCGCAAGGTGGTGGCTTCGTGGTGCGGTCCGGCGCCATGCCCTTTCCGGTGCACGCGTCACCGCTCGAGTGGGTCTTGACGAAAGCCCTCGGACACGCGATCCCGCTACCGATGTAACCCCCGAGAGTTCGCTCCTGGGGGAGGAGCGGGCAGATGAAGTGGCTCGGCGCCGAGCCACCTTTGTCACAGCTATTCGACACGTTCCGCCGGAACAGCAGCACCTTCTGGAAACCGAAAGCGAGCGGATCGAGCCCGCATCAAGCACGCATCGCTCGCGCCTGAGGCGTGCTCGTCTGCTCATCGCATCGGTGCTTGCGCAATGGGGCATCGGAGATGCTCGCTTCCTCGAAGCGAACGACAACGCCAGCCCTTGGTGCGAGCATGACGCGCGGCAGAAGGGGGATCAGGAGGGCTGACGGCAGGACGAGAGGGGGCGGCCCGAGGCGCCCCCGTTTCTCGGATCCATGTGGCTCCGAACGCAACACAACGGCGACCAAGCAGGTTGTCTGAATCGCCCGGGATCTGGATCCCAAGGGCCCTTGTCATTCACGCCACAACCCTGCCGAGAATTCGAAGGGCGTATCCGGGCCCCCGCAGGGAGTCCCCGGATTGCCAATCCTCGTTCGGCGATCGTTCGCCGATGAGGACGCGAAGTGGGGTCAGTTCCTCAGATGCGCCCCACCATGCGATCCTGCTTCCTGGAGTAAGTGCCGTGACGGCTACCCAGTAGCGACTACCGCCCTGAAGCTCCAGCTCTTCGGTCGGGCGAATCGTGGTCAGGGCTGCGGCTGCGGCCGCCCCTGTGTCGACATCAAACGCCGCAACCACCCTGCTGGGATCAGGCCGTGTGCGACCGTCCCGCTGCGGTGGACCTTGGTCGCCCAAGATTGCGACCCTGAGACGACCTCCGCCAACAAGCGGTCGGGCCCCGATCGCCAGCTCCTCCACACGGACCACGTGCCCGTCAGGGACATCAAACGCACTCGCAACCTCGTGAGCAGGTCCGCCTTCAGCCGGCATCGTCGTCGAGCGCGACGACGAGTTCGAGAACCCGTCGGCCACCCAGAGGCCGTCCCATATGGTCAACTGCCCCTCAGCTAGCCGGCGTTCAAGACGGCCAACAAGATCAGACGCCGCGCGGACACCGTCGAGCAACTGCGTGGCGCTCACACGTTGTCGGGGATCCTCGCGGACCGTCCGATCGAGCAACCCTCGGACGTAGTGCCGGGCCCAAGGGTCCGTGTGCGCTACTTGGGCGAGGGCCGCATCCGTGACTGATTCCCTTGGAATGAACCGACCCCCTGACGTCATCCAGTAGAGCAACTTTCCGAGGCTGTAGATGTCGCTAGGCATGGCGCAACGTTCCGCGCTACCCGGCATGCACTCCGGAGCTGCGAACGCGGCGGTGCCGAGCAGCTCGCCCGTCGTGGTGAGCTCAAGCGAATCGTCGAAGATCTGGCAGAGTCCAAAGTCCGCGACCACCACGGTTCCGTCGTGGGAAACAAGAACGTTGCTAGGCTTGATGTCGCGGTGGGCGACGCCTGCCCCGTGCGCCGCGGCAACGCCTGCGACGACCTGTTCGAGAAGCCCCAGTGCCTCCCGTAGCACGAGTGGGTGCTCGAGAACGTGGCTCGCGAGATCCTTGCCGACGTACGGTGTGACGAGGAATCGCTCGGCAACCGAGAAGTCCACTACACGAAGGACGTGCGGGGAGCTCACGCGTTGGAGAGCTCGGACCTCAGCCTCGAATCGGCCCACACGTTCCCCGTTCTTCAACCGCTTGAGGACCCATCCGGTGGAACCGTCCAGCAAGTCACGGACCCGGAAGGCGTGGCCTTGTCCACCTTCCCCGACGCTCCCGAGGTTTTCCCACCTGTTTCCGTAGCGCTGCGCCATGGCCGAGACCTCCAATAAGAATAGCCCGTGATCGACCCCGCTTCGCACGCTCCCGCGTCGTGCCGTGGCCTTCCTCTCGTAGCGCTGCCGAGGGACGCTGCCCAGGGGGAAGGGCTCCGACGACGCGTTCACCAAGATCAGGCCGTGGCGCGACCGCTTGGCCCGACCGCATGACCGCGAGCGAGGTAGTAAAGGCTACACCTCGGTCGACGCAGCAGCGCGGCTTGGCTCTAGCCCGCGAAGGACACCGTTGGCGACGGGACAAGGCCTCGCCGGCGCTCTGCGCGGAGACGCGCTCGGCCGCTCAGCTGTTGCCTCCGTTGCCCACGTGCTGTCCGAGATGAGCGGTGGATACGACCTCCACCGCTCATCTCGTTGCCCACCCGTTGCCCACGCCAACCGCTTTCCGAGCACCATCCCGTGCCGTACAGTGTCGAGCGGTGAATCGCGAATCGAGCCAAGTTGCCGCGGAAGCGCACGACTTGGCTTGGTTTTTCGATTTGCTCCCGGTGCGATTAGAAATCCACCGCTCTTCCTCTGAGCTACGGGCGCAAATGTTGGAAGTTCCGCGACATTTGACACACCCGGCTGCGACGCACAACCCGCGCGCTCCCCGTCCGCTCTCCGCGCGAGCGGGCATAGTAACGACGTGGCATCGATTCGACTCCGGGTCACGAGCCTCCGGATCTTGCCGTCGCTGTTTGCGATCTCGGCCGTGAGCGCTTGCGCTTCGGGCGGCCAGGAGGCGCGGCCGAGTGGTGGCGGAGCGGGGGGCGAGGTGGTTGGCGGCGGATCGGGGGGAGCTGGCGCGAGTGGTCTCGCCTCGGGAGCGGGTGGTGTTTCGGGTGGTGCGGGGACGCCGGGAGTGGTCGGAGGAATGGGTGGCGCTGCAGGATCCACGGGCGCGGCGGGTGGTGCGGGCGCGTCGGGTTCGAGCGGAGCCGGCTCCGGCGGCGTCGCGGGTGCGGGTGGCGGAGCGGGGGCGGCGGGATCGGGCGGTGAGGCGGCGAGTGCCGGAGTCTCGGGGAATGGCGGGGCGGGGGCGGGCAATGCCGGTGCTGCCGGTGCTGCCGGTGCTGCCGGTGTCTCGGGTGCGAGCGGTCAGCCGATCATCGTGCTCGTTGCGGGCTCGGGAGAGGGTGGCGACGGGACGCTCGCGACGATGGCCGAGGTTCCGAATCCCTACGGCGCGGTGGTCGATCCCGTCACCGGTGAGGTCTACATCGCGGAGGTCGACACGGGCAGGGTTCGGCAGATCGACGCGGAGGGCGTGATCCACACCGTCGTCGGGCCCGGCGCTTCCGGAGCGGCGGCGACGATCGACATGAACCAGCCGCACGATCTGTTGTTCCAGCCGAACACGCGCATTCTCTTCATCGCCGACACCATGAACGGCAACGTGTACCGGATGGACGCCGCGACCGGTGAGGTGGCGATGTTCGCGGGACCGGGCGCGCCCTTTGCGGGCGAAACCCGCGTCTACTGTCTCGCCTTTTCCCCGAGCGGCACCGACCTCTACTTCACGACGCCCGACGACGTGCGGGTGATTGATCTCGCCGGCATGACGGAAAAAGCCCCGATCCCGTATCCGAGCGCGCGCGTCATCGCCGTGGACTCGACCGGGAAGCTCTACGCCGTCAAGAACCGCCCCGTGGGTGACTCGCTCCAGGTGGTGGATGCGGCCGGCAACGTCACTGACATGCCCGCCACCGTCAACGTGGTCAGCGACCCGAAGCACCTCGCGATCGACCTCGACGACAACGTGCTCATCGCCGACACCGAGCTAGCCATCGCGCGGACGTACGTCGTCGCGACCGACATACTCGTGCCCCTCGCGGGAAATGGCACCGCCGGCAGCGGCATGCTCGACGGCGACCCGGAGCTCGCGCAACTACGGCGCCCGCACGGCATTTTTCAGGACAAGACGGGCGTCATCTACATCTCCGACTCCGAGAACGACCGCGTGCTCAAGATCGTGCGCTGAGGGCGATGCTGCCCGCGTAATATTCCGGCGCGGCGCGATTCCGGCGAGTCCGCGCCCGCCGCGGGCATTACCGTACGAGATGGTCGTGCGCCTGGTTCGCCTGTTTGGTCTCGCCTCCCCGGCTCTCTTCGGGCCCGCGCTCTTTGCGCTCGCCTGCGCAAGTGACGCAGCGCCACACGACACTCCGGCGGGCGGAGCCGGTCAGGGAGGGCAGGCGGCTGCGGGCGCGGGCGGTGCTACCGGAGGCACAAGCGGTGGCGCCTCGGCAACTTCGAGCGGAGGGAGCCCGGGTGGCACAGCGACCACGGGCGGAAGTGCTGGGGCCCCCGCGGGGGCTGGAGGTATGGAGCTCGGCGGGGTGGGCGGCGCCGGGATGGGGGATCCGAACGCGGGCTCCGGAAACCTCGGTGGTGCGGGCGCTGCAGGGGCAGGTGGCGACTCGGGGAATGGCGCCAGCACGGCAGGCGCCGGACAATCCGGCGCGAGTGGGCAGGCAGGTTCGGCTGGGGCCCCATGGAGCGATACCTTTCCTACCTTCGCGAAGCACGCCATCGCGAACTTCAACTCCGGCTACATGACGGTTGTCGCGGACATCGACCGTGACGGCAAGGTGGACGTCGTTGCGCTTTCTTCGGGTTCGGACGGCGTGGTCTGGTTTCAGAACCCAACCTGGACCAAGTACACGATCACGACGCGCGCGAGGCAACTCATCCACTGCGCGCCTCATGACGTGAACGGCGACGGGCGCATCGATCTCGCCATCGCGAGCGACTTCTCCATGAGTAACACCACGAGTGGCGGCACCGTGTCCTGGGCCGAGGCCCCGGAGGATCCCACACAGAGTCAGGACTGGGCGCTCCATGAGATCGGAGCGGTCCCCACGTCGCACCGCGTTCGCTGGGCTGACATCGATGGTGACGGCAAGAAAGAGCTCATCGCCTTGCCTATCTTCGGGGTCGGCTCTGACCCGACGACCCATGCAGGCGCGGTTGAGCTCACGGCGTTCACGGCTCCTGCGGATCTGACGGGCGCGTGGACGCGGCAGGTGCTCGACGACCAGCGCCTCGAGGTGGCGCACGGAATTTCCGTCGTTGACTGGGACGGAGACGAAGCCGAGGACATCCTTACGGCCGCCAACGACGGCATCGACCTCTTTCGCCCGGCGCTCGGTAGGATGGTCGAGAACATTAGTGCGGGTGCCCAGGGTCAAGCGCCCAACAAGGGCTCGAGCGAAGTCGGCCTTGGGAGCCTGGGTGGCGCCCGGTTTATCGCGACCATCGACCCGTGGCACGGTTCCGACGGCGTCATCTACACGCCGGGTCAAGACGCTTCGAGCCCGTGGACGCGCCAGATACTCGGGTCGGACTTCGAGCACGGTCATGGCCTCGTGGTTGCCGATTTCAATGGCGACGGGTTCGACGAAGTCGTCGCCGGTGGTGGGCAGGGCGATATGACGGAGCTCATCTACCGCTACGTCCCGAGCACGGAGATGTGGGACAAGATCCCGCTCGACGAAGGTAGCGTCGCTGTATCCGGGATGGATGTTGGCGATCTGAACGGCGACGGTGCGCTGGATATCGTCTCGATCGGCACGAGCCCCACGAACAACGTCGTCTGGTACGAGAACGTGCCCTAGAGCTACGGGCGCAAATGGCCGAAAGTAGCGGGAAATTGGGCGCATCCGCTCAGGGCAGGCGGGATGGTCGTGTGGGCGTTGCGCGCGTGCCTGCTACGATCGTTCGAGGGTTGGTGCGTGGTGAACTCGTTCCTTCGTTGCTTACCGATGGCGCTGCTCGTTGCTTGCGGCAGCTCGCGCGACGCCGCTGATGACACGGAGACCGGAGCGGGCGGGGAGCCGTCGGCAGGTGAGGGTCAGGGTGGGTCGAGCGCCGGGAAGTCGAGCTCGAGTGGCGGAAAGGGTGGAGCGGGCGGAGGATCCGGAGGGACGGATGCGGCGGGCAAGGGAGGCACAGGCGGTGCAGGCGGTGCGGGCGGCAGCGGCGGGAGCGGCACGGGTGGAACGGGTGGATCGGCGGGAAGCGTGGCCGGTGCCGGGAGCGGAGGAACGGCAGGGAGCCCGTTGCCCACGCTCGGGCCGCGCTGCGCGGAGTGCGAGACGGCGTGCGTGGATGAGACGCTCATCATCCCGGAGCAGCAGGAAACGTGCACGGAGCCGTCGCTCTTTGCGGGGCTCGGCGTGCGGTTCGACTTCGTCGTGACGATGCCGGACGACTCGCTTCGTTACCTGGTCGATTCGCCGTTCGACTACAGCAGCGACAACTATCCGTCGTGGTCGTACGACAGCCTCGGGGCCCGCTGGTACAGCCAGGGCATGATCTGCGGGAAGGTCTCGCTGAGCGGGATTGGGCCCGGAACGGTAGATCCCAACTCCACGTCGCGGATGGAAGTCACCGTCGACGGGACGGTGTATCGGTCGACCGTGGCGCCTGCGTCGGTGACGCTCGAATCGGGGCAGGCGACGCGCGGGCTCACTGACGAGGACATCGGACCGATCTTCGACGTGCTGGCATCGGGGACGCTGGTCGCCGACACGGGCGAAGCCATCCGCATCGACGGGCACATGCGCAACGTCACCGCGGCGCTCGGCGAGCGCGGGCTCACGTCGTTCACGCGTCCGTCCACGAGCGGCGTCCTGGAGTTCAAGGGGATCTTCGGTTCGGGTGACAGCGTCATCGCCGGGCCCGTGTCGATCAACGCCGGCACGAATGGCGCGTATGTGTTCGACACCGAGCTCGCCACCCCGGTCGAGGTTCCGCTCACCGATTACGTGTGGAAGCTCGTCGCCTTTCCGGATGGTGGCTGGCTCGGCACCGGCAACCTCGACAATTTCCTGATCGCGTTCGATCCGAGCGGTGCCGAGCGGTGGCGGACGGCGGTCTTCGACGGCGACTGGCTGTTCACGACGTACGAGACGCCTCTCGCGCGGGCTGACGGCTCTGGGTGTAGCGCCGTCGGCGGGCCGAGCTTTGCCGATCCCGCGCAACCGGCCATGCTCGCGTGCAGCGACGCGGTGGGCGGTTTCGCCTTCCAGACGCCGATCTATCCGATCATCGAGCCGCTTTCGCCGACCGAGCTCGAAGACGGCACGGTCGTCATGATCGACTCCCGCTCGCCGGAGATCCGCGGCTACGCACCGGACGGCACCGAGCGCTTCGCACAGACGCCCTGCGTGGCGCCGCCGAGTGGCTCGCAGACGCCCTATTTTTCGCAGGAATCGGTGGCGCGGAACGCCGACGGCGGCTTCGTCGCGTCGATCGGACACGATGTCGTCGCGTTCGCCGCCGACGGCAGCATCCGGTGGCGCTCTGTCGTGCCGCAGAGCAACTCCGAACCGCTCGTCGCCGCCGATGGCACCATCTATGCGGTCTCGGGCGGCGTGACCGGCCTGGTGGCGCTCACGCCCGACGGCGAGGTGAAGTGGACGCGGTCGATCGGGAGCTCTGGCAAGCTGATCGGCCTCGCCGAAGACGGCACGATCTACGCGGTCGGGTGGGGCTGGTCGGACTACGGGTTGCTCTCGGCGGTGCGCCCGGACGGCACGGTGGCGTGGTCGGCGCAAACGGTGATTGGTACCTGGGTCCTCGCCGAAAACGGCGACCTCTACGGTTACAAGACGGATCTCGTCGAACACGTCCGCGGTGATTCGCCGCTCGCGGACGCACCCTGGCCGGCGCCGCGGGGCGGGCCGCGTCAAGCGGGAACGCGGTGATGCGAAAGCAAGCCGCTCGATGATGGGTCGAGTGGTCCTTCTGGGCTTGGTCGCGTTCGCTGTCGGATGCGCGTCCTAGAAGGGCACGAGCACGGCCACGGGCGGAGCGGGTGCCGCGGCGGGAGCGGGTGGGGTTGGCGGCGGTGCTGGCGCGGGCGGCAACGCGGGCGGTGGAGCAGCGAGTGTCGGCAAGGGCGGAGCAGCAGGCGGCGGCGCTGCGGCCGGCGGATCAGGAGGTGCGGCAGGTAACGCAGCGGCCGGAGGTGCAGCGGCGGGCGATGCGGGGAGCGGCGGTGCGCCGCGCGCGGGAGTCGGCGGCGAGTCCGGCGAGTCCGGCGCTTCGGGAAACGGGGGAGCCGGTGGCGACGACACGCCGCCTGATTGCCGCGTGGAGGGATGTCCGTCGGGCACCGAGTGCCTGCCGGTGGACGGCGCTTGCGGTGGTGTGGCGTGCCAAGATCCGGCCGATGGGTGCGAGGATCGACCGGTGTGCGGGTGCGACGGGACCGTCTACCCCTCGAACTGCGCTGCGCGTGATGCCGGAGTCGGCACGCAGGGAGCCATCAGCGGGTCGCGCTGTGAAACGCCGCCTAGCGGCTACTTCGACTGCCTCGGTCTCTTCTGCGACATAGAGACCGAATACTGCGACATGCACCGCCACTACGGCAGCTCGACATTTCCCTTTCCGTGCGAGTCGGGCGATCCCTGGGTAGCGGCGACGTGCCACCCCCTGCCGCAAGCCTGCGACCCCGACGCTACTTGCGGCTGCGTGAGCGATTCATTCGACCCGGGCATGACAGGAGGGATCTGCAGCCTGTCCTGCTCGGACGTGAACGGCATCGTGCGGAGCTGTCAGTCGGGTTGCGGCGGCTGAGCCCGCTGAACCGCCCCGTCAGCGTGACTCGGCCATGAAGCCTCGCAGACGGGCGGCATGCGGGCTTTCGGGGAAGCGGGCGACGAAGGCGCGAACCCGTTCCGAGGCGGCGGCTTGTTGGCCGCTTCGATGGAGCAGCTCGATCGCGAGGGCTTCGCGCTCCTGGTAGAGCTCCGGCAACGAAAACTTGGAGCGTGACGCTTCGAGTGTCGCGAACGCAGCAGCGAGCGCTCCACTCCGGAGTTCGGCGCGGGCCCGTTCGAGGAGTTTTGCTTCTTGCTCGAGCTGACTCTTCCGCAGCGCCGCCGGCTCGAGGAGCGGAAAAGCGGCCACCGAGCTCGTCGACGCAGGATCGATGGCGCTCGTCGGGGATTGGGGAATCGACGGGACCGGCACCGCAGCGGCTCGCGCTGGAGGGGTCTCCGTGGTGGGCGCTCGAGGCCCTTCGGTTTGAGTCGTCGCCGGTGGCGCTGAGTTCGACGCCCCGCGACCAGGACCCGCGGCGGTGTGTTGCGCTGCAGGTTCGTCTTCGGAGCCAGTGGCGATGGTCGGCACGGCGCGCAGCGGCGGATCCGGGTGCTCGCTCAGGCGCGCGCCACCCGCGACGGCGACGCTCACGCCGATTCCGGCAACGAACCCCTTGGCCAGGGTGCCGAGGGTAGAGGCTGCCTTCGCCGCAGCCCCACCGGCCGCCGCCACGGGCGCTGCGGGAGGCACCGGCGCGCCGCCTCCGTCCGGACCGACGGGCGGACCGATCGCCGACAAGATCCCGCGCCATACCTCGCCTTCCGCGCCTGCCGGCGGACCTTCGTCGAGCCCGGAGCGCAAAACCTCTCGCTCGAGCTCGTCGGCGTCGCTGGCGTCGTCGATCCAACGCTTGGTGTTCATGTGGTCCTCTCTCCCATCCGATCGAGGTCGAAACGCTCGCGGGCGCGCCAACGCGCGAGCGCACGCCGAAATGTTTCGCGCGCGAGCCGGAGCCGCGAATGAACGGTCGCGGTCGGCACGTCGAGCAGCGGCGCGATCTGTTCGCCGGTCATGCCCTCGAGCTCGAAGAGCGTGAAGACGGCGCGTTGCTCGAGCGGCATTGCGTCGAGGGCCTGCTCGAGCATGGCGCGGCGTTCTTCGAGGTGCGGGGATTCGACGGCCGCGGGTGGCTCTGCTTCGGCGAGCACCTCGTAGCGGTGGGCTGCCGAGCGCCGCCGGTTGCTCGCGACACGCAGGCTGATCGCGTAGAGCCAGGTCGTGACGCGGCTCTGGAAATCGAACTCGGCGAGGCGCCGGTGAACGACCAGGAACACGTCTTGCGTCGCGTCCGGCAAGTCGCTCCGCGGCACGCCGAGGCGAAGCAGCGACCGCCACACGAAGGCGAAGTGCCGCCGGTAGATTTCCTGGAATTCCGGCATTTCCGGGGCGTCACGCACGCTCGCAGCGTTGACTGCGCTCATAGCTCCACCAGCAGGCCAAGCGTCATCATGCCGCCGAGCGGTGGCGTGACGAACGCTTCTTCTTCCAGCCCGGCGTTCTGCACGGTGAAGCTCTGCTCGATCAACGGCGCCAAAGCGAGGAGGCGCGCGTGCCAAAACAGGAACGACGCGAGTGGCGCGCGAAGTTCGGCTGCGCCTCCCAGCGCCACCCAGAGCTGACTCCGCGGGGAGGGCAGGTCGTAGCCGTTGCCCTCCCCACTGAGCGACCCGACGAGCGGCTCCAGACAGAGCGACAATTCGGAGCCGGCGTTTTCGAACACCTCGGCGCACGCGCGCAGGTAGGCATAGGCAAGCCCGAGGTCCACGCTCCCCCCCGGCGCGACCACCTGATCCGAAAATAGGATCCCGCCGCCCGCGCCGAAGGACAGGAACGAGCCGGCGCCGATCCGCGCGCCGCCCTCGAACAAGGGAACCGCGTGCCCGAGGATCCCGACGCTTCCCCCAAAGTTCGCTTCGCCGCCAAGCCGGACACGGGTCGATCGCGCGGGGCTCGACTCGTTTCGGGCGGGTGTTGCGACTCTCTCCTTTGGCTGTGCTTGCGGAGCCAGCGGTTCGGGCCGCGGTGGCACGGTAGCGGGTGCGGGCTTCGCCTCGGGCTGCACGTCGGGATCGAGCAGCATCACGAGCGTGATCGCGAGCGCATCCGCAAGGCTCGAGCATCCTGGACCGACGTCATCGATCGAGCGCGTTCCCTGGCGCCGCCCACGAGCAGCGATCACGGCGCGGTAGCCCGAAAGCTGGCGAACGAGCTCCACCTGCACCCACGTCTCTCGTGACTCGCCGTCGGGTGCGCTGACGGTGTCCGCGCCCGTGATGGCGCGCACGCGAGCCACGACACCCGCCGTATCCGGACAGTCCTCGGCCCCTTCACCGCGCGTGACCACGAGCGACGCACGAAGCGGATCCGCGCGCGACAACGGTGCGACCGTCGCCAGGAGCACCGCCAGGGCGGCGGCGCGCGTGTCAGTACGGCCGCGGGTCACCACAGATTTCGCGCGCGGACTCGCTCTCCATGCTGCACCGATCGGTATAGGCGCCCGCCTGATCGTATACCGTGCCACGCGGGATGCAGTACGAACCGGCCAGCGCGTCGCTTTCCGAAAGTCCGAGATCACCGATCAGCGGACGGCATTCCATGTCGCTCGGGCACTCGCAAAAATCGCCGGGTCCGGGACCGTCGCAGCGGCAACTGCAAACGACGCTAAACGTGGCCGAACGACCGAGAAGTTGCGGTGGCACCGGCCCCGTGATCGCAAGATCGCTTCCCGGTTGGAAGCACTGGGGATCGCTCCCGGCTTGTTCCGGAGTCTGTCCGTACGGGCAGCTCACCCGTCCGCGGAAGTGGTTCACGAGGCACACTCCGGAGTCACACTCGGGCGTACCCGTGATCACCGACGCCTCTCTCTCCCCGTACACCTGAAAATCGAGAGATAGTTCGTCCTCTGGAAGACAAGGCGCCCCGAGCGTCGCGTCTGCGGGCAACTCTCTCGGGGGCAGCTCGTCGGCGTGGTAGGCGCCGATCAAGAAGTACTCGTCTCTCGGTTGTGCATCGCCGAGGAACCAGAGCTGCGCAAGAAGCTCGTCCTGACACTGCACTGCGTTCGCGTCCGCCCCCACGCCCTGCTCGGGCGATACGTAGCACCAGCCCGTCGTTTCGGGTGGCGGCGTGACGTTGTACTGACAATCGTCGAGGCTCGCGCCCTCGGCCTGGAGCACCTCGCAGACACAGAGATTGTCGCAGTCCGACGGGAAGCCTGGGACGCCGCACAAAAGGTTCCGCGTAAAGTGATCGGAGGCCAGCCTGCGAACGGATTCCTCCACGGGAGCGCGCCCGGGCTCCGTGCAATCGCACGTCGTGGGCGAGTCCAGTCGCACGGCGAACGCCTTGCCTGTCGCCCGTCCTTCGTCGTCTACACCGAGCGGCTGCGACACGCACAGCGGGCGGTTGTCGACCTCGGGTCCCACGGCTTCGAGCCAGTAGGTCGTCCGCACCGGTGCCGATCGCGGCACCGCACCGCCTGTCGACCCCGAGGCGCCCCCCGAACCCGAGCCTCCCGACCCCGCGCTGCCTCCGCTTCCCGCCTGGTTCGTTCCGACGAGATCGGGCTCTCCGACGCAAGCCCCGAGCCCCACCGAAAACCCCATCCCCAGTAAGACCCCACCAAGTGCTCGTTTCATCGTTTCCTCCGGAAATTCATTGCCTCACCCCCCGTCGATGTCGGCACCCGGCTCGGCTCATCACGAAAAAAGCAGGGCATGGTATTTCTCGGTCATGATCAACGGGGCGCACGTCATCATTTTGAGCAAGCAACCGGAGGCCGATCGAGCGTTCTTTCGCGACGTTCTCGGCTTGACTCACGTGGATGTCGGCGGTGGTTGGCTCATCTTCGGGTTGCCGCCCGCGGAGGTGGCCGTACACCCGGCGGAGCGGGACAGCGTGCACGAGTTCTATCTGATGTGCGAGGACGTGGGCGCGCTCGTGAAGGGCCTTGCGGGGCGGGGGATTGCGTGTAGCCCGGTCGAAGATCAGGGCTGGGGCCTGCTCACGTCGATCACGCTGCCGGGGGGCGGGACGCTCGGCGCCTACGAGCCGCGCCATCCGCGACCGACCGGCAAAGCACTGTCGGGCGCCACCGCGCGCTCGACGAAGGGTGCTTCGAAGAAGCGCGCGCCGAAGAAGGCCGCGCCGAAGAAAGCCGCGCCGAAGAAAGCCGCGCCGAAGAAGGCCGCGCCGAAGAAGGCCGCGCCGAAGAAGGCCGCGCCGAAGAAGTCTGCACCGAAGAAGGTTGCAAAGAAGGCAAAGCCCACGAAGGCGGCGAAGCGCTCGGCCAGTTCGAAGCGGAGTTGACGGGATCGGAGCGCGCCCGTCCGGCATTAGTGGGTGAGAGCACCCGTGTCGTTCCGCGCGCCTTGGCTTTTCGTCGGGTTATTGCTGCTTTTTGGCTGCAGTTCGGCGGACGTGCCCCAGCTTTCGGGTAGCGCCGGAACCGGGGGCGGGGGAGGGACGGCGGGAGCGGGAGGCGCACGGCCGGTCTGCGGGCTGCCGCCGGTCGAGGGTGAGGGCATCGTCATCCAGGAGGACGAACTCGGCTTCTCGGGCGTGGACGGTCTGGTTTATCCGCGTGAGGGCAGCACGTCGATCACCGGGTACACCGGGTGTGGCTTTCTCGACGGCGACTCCGGGGTGGGGAAGAGCATGAGCTGGAGCGTGGCGGCCGAAAGCGCCGGTACGTATTCGCTCGTGTGGCGCTACGCGTTCGGCGGCACGGAAACGAATCTGCGCGACGGACGGCTGCTCGTGAACGGCGCGGTGGTCGCGGACAGCGTGACGTTCGCCTACACGGGGACCTGGAACGACTGGCAAGAGACGGCGCCGCTCGAGGTCGCGCTCGCGGAGGGGCCGAATCTGATCCGGCTGGAGGCGACCGGTGCGAGCGGGCTTGCTAACGTGGATTACCTCAGGGTCATCGGGGACGGGACAACGCCGACGACACCGAGCTTCTCGCTCACGGTCGACGTGAACGACCCCGATGCGGGCACCGTCTCGTTCGAGCCGGAGCTCCCGTATTACGAAGCGGGCGCGATGGTGACGGTCCGCGCAACGGCGAATTCAGGGTATTTTTTCCAGAGTTTTTCGGGTGACGTGACCGGCGCGGAGGCCGAACTCACGTTCGCGATCCAGGGGAACACGCACGTGACGGCGCTCTTTCTGCCGGACGGCGCCACGCAAGCCGAGGGGCTCGTGGGTTACGCGAGCGTTCAGGACGACGTGGGGACGCCGTATCTCGTCACCGGCGGGTCACTCGGCGAAACGGTGACCGCGACGAGCGTGGAGGAGCTTCGCGAGTACCTCGCGAGACCGGAGCCGACCGTGGTCACGTTCGACGGCACGTTCATGGGCGCCGAGCTCGTCGAGATTGCGTCGAACAAGACGCTTCGGGGTGGCACGGCGGCCCACCTTCTGGGTATCGGCCTCCAAGTCAACGGTTCGCGAAACGTGATCATCCAGAACATCGCCGTCTCGCACGTGATCGCCGAAGGGGCGGGTGAAGCGAACGATGCGATCGAGATCACGGGGGGTGCCAAGAACGTGTGGATCGACCATTGCGAGTTCTACTCGGATCGCGAAAATGGCGAGGACTACTACGACGGCCTGGTCGAGCTGAAGAACGGTGCGTCGTTCGTGACCGTCTCGTGGTCGCACTTTCACGACCACCACAAGGTGAGCCTGATCAGCTCCGGGGACGAGCAGGTCGGCGACACCGTGATCCGCGCCACCTACCACCACAACTATTTTCACGACGTGGGCTCGCGCCTGCCGAGCATTCGCTTCGGCAAGGCCCACGTGTTCGACAACTACTACGTGAACGTCGAGAACACCGGCGTCAACAGCCGCATGGGCGCGGTCGTCCGCGTCGAGCACAACTACTTCGAGTCGTCGGAGGACCCGATCGGCTCGTGGGACAGCCGCCTGGTCGGCACCTGGGACGTGGTGAACAACGTCTTTGACGGCTGCAGCGGTTCGCAGCCGACGACCTCGACCGGCACCCTGACCCCACCCTACGAGTACCCGCTCGACGCGCCCGAAGAACTACCGTCGCTCGTCAGTGCCGGCGCTGGGGTCGACAAACTCTGAGCGGGCCCCCCTTTTTTTTGACCGGCATGTCGATCGACGCCGGTCGGCTCCGACGTCCCCCCTGAAGGCGCGATTTTCGCCGGGCACGGAAGGACGAACGGTGCGGTACATGCTGCTTTTCCAGGGGACGGAACGCCATTGGGCCGAATTTCTGGCCCTGCCGGCGGCGGATGTCCGGTCGCACCTCGCTTTCATGAAGCGGCTCGACGAGGAGCTCCTTTCCGCCGGTGAACTCGTGAGCCAGGCCGGGCTCGCGCCGCCGGCGAGCGCGATGATCGTGAGGGCGGGAAGCGCCGGGCGGCCGTTGGTGACGCGCGCGCCGTCGGCCGGACCGCGGGAATTCCTCGGGGGCTACTTCATCCTCGACTGCGAAGCGGAGCGGGCGATTGCGGTAGCGGCGAGGGTTTCGGCCGCGCCCGGGAGGGCCGGCGCGCCGCTCGACCTGCCGGTGGAGGTGCGGCAGGTGATGCGCGCGCCCGGGGAAGAAATGTGAGTTCCGATTTTCTACTAGTGAACCGAGTTTTGAAAGAGCAAGGATAGAACCATGAAGTACATGATTTTGATGAATGCATCGGCGAAGCACTGGGGCGAGTTCGGCAAGATGTCACCCGACGACATCATGCGGCACATCGGCTTCATGAACGACCTCAACGTGAAGCTCAAAGCGACGGGTGAGTACGTGGATGCTCAAGGGCTCACCCTGCCGAACGAAGCGATGCTCGTGCAGGCGAAGACCGGCGGACCGCCCGCAGTGACCGACGGCCCGTTCCCGGAGTCCAAGGAGTTTCTTGCCGGGTTCTGGATCCTCGACGTGAAGTCCAAGGAGCGCATCGTCGAGATCGCAGCCGGCATTTCGGCAGCGCCGGGGCCCGGCGGTGCGCCGATGAATTTCCCGGTCGAGGTGCGCGCCGTGGGTGTTGCCCCGAAAGTGTGACGTGGCGGCGCTTCCGGTGTCGACGCGCGTCGATGAGTTGCTCCGGGAGCTCGCGCCCCAGGCGCTCGCCGCGGTCCTCCGCCGCTACCGCGATTTCGAAGCGGCGGAGGACGCGGTGCAAGAGGCCTTGCTCACGGCCTCCGTCATCTGGCAGCGCGACGGTTTGCCTGAGAGTCCGCGCGGCTGGCTCATCCAGGTCGCGTTCCGGCGCCTCACCGACGAGATGCGGAGTCACAAGGCGCGCCGCCTCCGAGAGGACGCGGTGGCGGTCGATGCCGAGCGCGAAGAGGTGCTGGCGGCTTCGGTGGCGGACGAGCCGCGCGCCGGAGAAAATGACGACGCACTGCTCGTTCTTTTCATGTGCTGCCATCCGGCACTCACCCCGCCCTCCGCCATCGCGCTCACGCTGCGCGCCGTCGGCGGCTTGACCACGGCGGAGATCGCGAAAGCGTTCCTCGTCCCCGAGGCGACGATGGCGCAGCGGATCAGTCGTGCGAAGCAGACGATCCAGGCCTCGGGCGTGCCCTTTCAGCGACCGGCACCGAGCGAGTGGCCCGCCCGGTTGAAGTCGGTCCTTCACGTTCTCTACCTGATCTTCAACGAAGGCTACACGAGCAGCATCGGGCCGGAGCTCCAGCGGGGCGAGCTCGCGAACGAGGCGATCCGGCTCGCCCGCGCCGTCCACGCGGTGCTCCCCGAGGACGGTGAGGTGGCGGGGCTTCTCGCACTAATGCTGCTGACGGACGCGCGGCGGCTGTCACGAACGACGGAGAGCGGTGATCTCGTGCCCCTCGCCGAGCAGGACCGAACGCGCTGGGATCGCCAGGCCATCGCCGAGGGCGTGCGTCTCGTGACCGAGGCGCTGCCGCGGGGCGCGATCGGGCCCTACCAGCTGCAGGCCGCGATCGCGGCGTGCCACGACGAAGCGGCGCGCGCGGAAGACACCGACTGGCACGAGATCCTCGCGCTCTACGGCTTGCTCGAACGAATGAGCGACAACCCGATGGTGATCCTGAATCGCGCCGTCGCGCTCGCGATGGTGGAGGGCCCCGCTGCGGGGCTCGAACGTCTGAAAGCGCTCGACGGCGACGCTCGCCTCGCGGAGCACCACCGGTTGGACGCCGTGCGCGCGCATTTCTTCGAGATGGCGGGCGACCGTGCGGCGGCCACGTTCCACTATCGCCGCGCCGCCGAGCGCACCGACAGTATCCCCGAACAGCGCTACCTCCTCGCTCGGGCCGCTGATCTCGAATCGAAGTAGCTCCGCCCTACTCGACCGCTAGCTCGAACGAGACGGCGTAGTTCGGCTGCTTCATGCCCGTCGTCGCCCCGACGAGCGGATCCGAATCACGAAGCATGCCCCACCGTGACGAGCCCGAGCCGCCCGGCATCGCCGCGCCGCCGCTCGTCATCGCGTACCCGACGCTGAGCGTCCGGGAGGGAAGCGGGCCCTGCGGCGTGATGCGCACGGAATCCCCCTCGATGACGACCGATTCGATCTCGGTCCTCCCGCCTTCGTGAAAGAGCTCGAACCCGCGGCCCCCACGCCACGCCACGGGTTCGGGCATCGAAAGGTCCCAATCGAGCGGCGGCACCGGGACGTGGAAACGCACCACGACCGTGCTGCCGTCGCGGCGCGCAAGAATGGGGTGGAGCGGCTGCCAGTCGCGATCGCGAAGGAAGCGTTCGAAGTAGACCTGGCCCGTTTTCTCGCCGAGCGCCTGGTAGCTCCTGGCGGTGAGATGAATGCCGTCGCCCTCGCCTTCGTACTGGTACTTCGGGCCCGTGCAGACGAACTCGCCCGGGCGTTCCACGCCGAGCCGCCACTGAGTCTGCGTCGCCGTGGGCCTCTCGCCTGGTCCGGTCGGGAACGCGAACTGTTGCGAAAGGAACATCACGATCGGCTCCGCTTGCCCGGTGAGCGCGCGAAGGTCCCGGTTCCAGTCCGCGAGCAAACCGACGAGCTCGTCCCGGTACGTACGGCTTTCCCAGTCGGTTTCGCCGTGCGTCATGACGACGGCACGAACGCCGTACGTCTTCCGTGCGCTCTGGGCCAGGCTGGCGATCGCGTGCACCTCGAACAGGGCGGCTGCGTAGGCGCGCCCGTTCACGCCGGTGGTGGAGCCCGCTTGCCGAGTCAGGGACACCATCCCCTGGCCACCCTCGCCGACCACGCTGTGCACCGTGACGTGAGCCCGCGCCGTGTCGTCGCCCGCGGCGAGCGCGCTGATCTGGTTCGCCATCGCCGTGTGCGGCGTCTCGCCGTAAATGTTGCCGGGATACGAACTCGGGTATTCGGTGGCCAGCGTACGGATCGGCTCGACGAGCGGTACCATCGAAAGCTCGGCCGGGTCCGCGTCCCACGGCGGAACCTGCGCGCGTCCGAGCGACAACTTCAAGTGACCGTACGGCTGGTGCACGCCGAGCACGGTCCGTGCGTCCCCGGCCGAGGCGCCCACCGCAAGACTCTGCCCGCTGCCGATGATGCCGTTCCAGGCCCACCCGGACGACCTCTGCCCGCCCTTCATGAGGGCTTGGGGGACGAGGAGCGGGGCGCACGGTCGCGCAGGTAGTCACGCGGCGTGGCGCCGCGGATCGCGCGGAACACGCGATGGAACTGCGCGTAGCTGCCGAACCCCGCTGCGAGCGCCGCCTCGAGCAGGTTTTCGCCGCCCGCATCGACCAGCACCTGAAAACGCTCGAGCCGCAGGCGGTTTCGGTAGTCGACGAGCGACATGCCCATTTCGCCCTTGAACACGCGGGCGAGCCGGCTCGGGCTGATGTCGAGCTTCGGCGCGAGCTCACGGCCGCTGAGCGACGGATCCTTGGCGAGCAGGCGAAGCGTGCTGACGACCAGGGGGTGACCCGCGCTCGAGAGCGGTCCGGGTGCCGCTCGGCCGGGCTTGCCGTGCGTCAGCTCGAGGATCGTGCCGAGCACCGAGCAGAGGATGGCAGCGCGGCCTTGCTTCGCCTCGTCGACCGGAGCGCCGGTGAGGGCGGTGTCGTTGAACAGCATGCCGATGTTCGCGCGCGCGGAGCGGATGGGTGTACAGGCGACCCAGCTGTGACCGAGGACGCGCGTCTCCGATTCGAGCTGCTCGACGATCGGGCAGTGCTCGATGATGGTGAAGCGCTGCCCGTCGACCAGTGAGCGGCGGAAGACCTCGCGGTCGTTGTCGCCCATCTCGTACATCACGTGGTGCTCGTCGACCGTGTTGCCCTGGAGGTCCGTCCCCCAGGTGCCGAGCATCAGCCGGCGCTCCTCGTCCAGAAGGAACAGGCCCGCGCGCGTCAGGCCGATGCGCTCCCGCGCGAGCTCGACCGCCCGCCGGAGCACGGTGTCGGCATCGTCGAGCTCGAGGAGTTCGTCGCAGGCGGAGAGGACCGCCGCGAGCTCCGCCTGTGCAGGGCTCGTCACCATGGCCGGCCTCGGGGCGTCCGAGCCCAGGATCACCTGCCAATCCACGCGTCGTCGCGCCGCCACGATGCGGCAAAAAGTTAGCATGAAAGAACGACGGGCGGTGGTAAGAGTGCGGCGGCGCGGGTGCGCGTGGCATGCAGCACTGGGTCGGCACCTGGGCGACGAGCCCACAGCTCACGGAACCTTCGGACCACCCGCCCCCGCCAGGTCTCACCGACAGCACGCTGCGGCAGGTCGTGCGGACCTCGATCGGCGGAAATTGCCTGCGCCTCCGCTTGTCGAACGAGTTTTCGCGCGGCCCGGTAACGATGAACGCGGTGCGCGTTGCCCGCGCCGAGGGAGAGAGCCGCATCGCCGCGTCGTGCGACACGGAGCTCACCTTTTCGGGCTCGCCGTCCGTCACCATCCCACCGGGAATAGCCGTGTGGTCGGACGCGTTCGATCTCGCGCTGGGCCCGCTTTCGCGGGTGGCGGTCACGATCGCGTTCGGAGCGACGCCGCTCGACCTCACGGGCCATCCGGGCTCGCGCACGAGGTCGTATCTCGTGAGCGGCAACCGAGCTTCGGATGAGTCGCTCCTCGACGCCGCGAGCGTCGAACATTGGTATTATATCACGGGGCTCGACATGATGGCGGCCGGGACGAGCCGCGCCGTCGTCACGCTCGGCGATTCGATCACCGACGGGCGCGGCTCGACCACGGACCAGAACGACCGCTGGCCTGACGCGCTCGCGCGCCGTCTTCAGTCGAATGCCGGCACGAGCGGCGTCGCGGTCCTGAACCAGGGCATCGGCGGTAACGCGGTCGTGACCGGCGGTCTCGGTCCGACAGCACTGGAGCGCTTCGAGCGCGACGTGCTCGACCAGAGTGCCGTGCGCTGGGTGATCGTGCTCGAGGGTGTGAACGACATCGGCAACTCGAGTAGCGTTTCCGTCGCGAGCGATCTCATCGCCGCGTACCAGCGGTTCGTCGCGGCTTGCCGCGCGCGAGGCATCCTCGCGTACGGTGTTCCCATTCTGCCGTTCGGCGGCTCGCAGTATGACACGCCGGTGCACGAGCAGGCGCGACAGGCGGTGAACGGCTGGATCCGCGCTCCCGGAAACTTCGACGCCGTCATCGATGGCGACGCCGCCGTGCGCGATCCCGCCGCCCCGCATCGCTTGCTCGCCGCGTACGACTGCGACGACCACCTGCACCTCTCCCCCGCCGGGTACCAGCGGATGGCGGATGCCGTCGATCTCGCCCTGTTCGAGCGCTAGCGGCCTGGTGAAATCGAAGCGCTGAGGGGGGCGGAGGGATCCCGTGGAAGCAACATTCCCAACGGGAATATTCCATTTCGGAATCCCGTCCCCAGGGACCCCCTTTCGCCAGGCGCCAGCGTTTACTCCGCTTCGGCCGCTTCACAGACGAGCGCAACGTCGCGCGTTCGTCCGCTCGGCATGGTGACGTGCGCCACGTTCGAGCCGTCGAACGCGATGTGGAATTCGCGATCGCGGCGCCCTCGATGCCAGGCCGCGTCGATGACGCCGCTCGAGGGACATTCGCCGGGGCAAACGGCCATGCCGGTGGCGCTCCAGTCGTACTCGAAGGTGTCCACGCTGCCATCGGTCGTGCCGTCGAAGGTGCGGCAGCTGGTGTCGCGGTCGAGGACGACGTGAAGGGACGACGTCTGCTCGACCGTGCGCCCCCGCCGCGTGGTGCCGGTGACACGGGCGTTCCAGTCGATCAGGTGGGCGCCGTCGGTCACGGCGATGTCCGCCGTCGCCTGATAGTCGAGCGGGCGGCCATTCGCGGTGAGGCCCTGGTCCGCCACCGTCGCCCGCAGGCGGCACTCGCCGGTGACCTCGAAGTCCGCCTCGATGCCGCCCGTGAGTTCCACGCGCCCGAACGGACCCGTGCACCGGTCGAACTCGACGTGCAGCGTTTCACCCTCGGCGCTCTTTTCGACGCAGTCTGCGGGAGAGAGCAGCACGGTGGGGCGTGCTGCGGCTTCGGCGGCGGCATCGGCCGCGCTCAGCGTCCCGCAGGGCTCGTGAGTCACATCGTCGGTGATCTGCTGCGCTTGGGGCGCTTGCAGCGCGGAGGTCACGACGGCGGTGGCGAAGTCATCCTCGCTCGGCGCGCACGCGAAGGAGGAGAGGGCGAGGAGCAGGAGGGGGTAGCGGGACGGCATGACCCGTCATTGAGCATCCCCCATGCCAGGCCTCGGCGCCGCAAATACCGGCCATTTTTGCCTCGTCCGTGAACCCGCCTTCACGCCCGGCTGCCAACGCCCGTGCTATCCGTGCGGGCCATGTCCCGAAGTGAGCCCCGCCTTGGCTCCGTCAGGCTGGTGAAGCACCAGCCGACCCTGATCGCGCCCTTCACCGATCGCACGCCGCTCGCGCTGATCCGGCGGGCGAAGGCGCGGGGTCTCGCCCTGCTCGAAGCGCGCGTGGACCTGTTCGATAGCCGGGAACTTTCGGTGATCGGCACCGTCGTCGGGCGTGCGAGCGAGATCTTGCCGGTGCTGCTCACCATCCGGGCGTCGAAGGAGGGCGGCGCCTGGCGGGGTGGCGACGCCGCGCGCCTTTCGCTCTACCGCGCTCTCTTGCCGCTCGTCAGTGGCGTCGACGTCGAGCTCGATGCTGCGATCCGCGCCGAGGTCGCCGACGCCGCGCGGCGTGCAGGGCGCCTGATCGTCCTTTCGCACCACGATTTTCGCACCACGCCGAGCACGGCGAAGCTGGATGCCGTCGTCCGGCGCGCCCGGAAGGCAGGTGCCGGCGTCACCAAGATCGCCGCAACGGTTGTCAGCGATCGTGACACCGCAACGCTCGCTGCGGTGTTCGCGCGCCACCCGCGAGAATCGCTGGTCGTGATCGGCATGGGTGACCACGGAAAGAAGACGCGGCTGCTCTTCCCCGCGCTCGGATCGCTGTTCACGTTCACGGCGCTCGATCGGGCGACGGCGCCGGGACAGCTCGATCTCGCGGCGTCGCTCGCCGACCTCGGCCGCTACTACCCGGATTTTTCGCCGTAGAGGCGATAGAGCGCCTGGGTCCCCGCGTCCGCGTGCCCGCCTGCGGCAAGCTCGCGGTAGCGTGCGGCGGCGAGTTCGAGGAGGGGCACCTCGAGCCCGCGCGTGTCCCGGGCCTCGGCCAGTGCGAGCTCGAGATCCTTGACGAAGTGTTTGACGTAGAAACCGGGTGCGAAATCGCCCTTGAGCATTCGCGGCGCGAGGTTCGTCATGGCCGAGCTGGCCGCGGCGCCCTGCGCGATGCTCGAAAGCAGCGTCGTCGGGTCGAGCCCGGCGGCCTTCGCGTAAGCGAGCGCCTCGACGAGCCCGAGCATGGTACCGCCGATGGCGATCTGATTGGCGAGCTTGGCGTGCTGGCCCGCGCCGTGAGCGCCCTGATGCACGATGGTCTTGCCGAACGTGCGAAAGAGCGGCGCGAGGGCGTCCACGTCCTTTGCGTGCCCGCCGATCATGATCGAGAGCCGTGCCTCGCGTGCGCCCACGTCTCCGCCCGACACCGGCGCGTCGACCGCCCGCAAGCCGCGCGCCGATGCCGCCTCGCCAATACGCTGTGCGAGTGCCGGGCTCGAGGTCGTCATGTCGACGAGGAGGGTGCCAGGGCGCGCCGATTCGATCAGCCCCCCCGCGCCGAAGTAGAGGGTTTCCACGTCCCGTGGAAAGCCGACCATGGTGATGATCACGTCGGCGCTGCTCGCCAGCGCGCTCGGCCCGTCCGCCCAGCGCGCCCCACCTTGCAGAAGTGCTTCGGCCTGGGCCACGCGCCGCGTGTGGACCACGAGGTCGAAGCCAGCCCGAAGGACGTGACCGGCGATCGGCGCTCCCATCACGCCGAGCCCGATGAAACCGACGGCCGTGGTGCCGGGAGCGATGCTCATCGGGCCATGGTACGCGCCTTTACTCGCCCGCAGCCGGGCAGTATCGTCCCGGCCATGGGCACCGGGCATTGGCGAAAGCAGGCCTTTCTCGCGTCGTTTCTCGTCGCGTGCGGCGGCGCACAGCCGCCTGCCGAGGAGCCGCCGACCGGGAACACGGTGGAAGCGCCGGCGGGCGACATTCCGCCGCCGAGCGACGAGGAAGCAAAACCCGACGCGGAGTCCGACACCGCCGCCCCCGACAAGAAGGCGCCCGCCGAGCCCGAGTTCAAGCCGAACGGCACCGTCGACGAGGCGATCGCCGCCATACCCGTCGCCACCGAGCGCATGAACATCGACCAAGAGACGCTCGGCAAACCGCTCCAGGACATGACCATTTACGAGCCGTGCAAGCCGGGCAAGGCTCGCATCAAGTTTCGCGTGGCCGTGTGGAACGGCAAGGCGGTCGGCCTCGACATGACCTCGACGCCGCGCAACCCGACGCTGGAAGAGTGCCTCAAGAATCGCATCCGCGAGCTCACCTGGCGGGACAAGGTCCGCTCGCTGAACACCGTCGAGTACGCGTTCTAGAGCCGCCCCCTCACCCGCTGCGCGGGTGGCTCAGCTGAGCTGCTCGTACGGATCGAACGCCTGAAAGTTCAGGCTCGCGACCTGCTCCGACGTCTTGCCGAAGCGACGCTCTTTGTGGCCGTACTGCGCGATCGCGTCGAGCAGCGTCTCGGGCTTGAAATCGGGCCACATGATCGAGAGGAAGAGCAGCTCGGCGTACGCGGACTCGAGCAGCAGGAAATCGCTGACCCTGGTCTCTCCGCCGGTGCGGATCAAGAGGTCCACGTCGGGCAGCGATTGGGTCGTCATGTGCTTTTGGAGCATCCGCTCGTCGATCTCTTCGGGCAGCACGAGGCCGGCGCGTGCCTTGACCGCGAGCGCGCGCGCCGCCTCCACCACGTCTTGCCGGCCGCCGTACGACAGCGCGAGCGTGAGGGTCATGCGATCCCCCTCGGCGGTGTAAGCGATGAGATCCTCCACCGCGTGGCGCGTGGTCGTCGGCAGATCCTCGAGCGAGCCGATGACGTTGACGCGGATGCCGTTCTGGCGAAGCTCGGCGCGCTCGGACTTGGCGAAGTCCACGAGCAAGTGCATGAGGGCTTCGATCTCGACGCGGGGGCGGGCCCAGTTGGCGACGCTGAACGCGTAGAGCGTGAGGTACTTGATGCCGACGCGGGTCGCCGTTTCGACCGCGTCGCGAACGGCTCGCGCGCCTTCCGCGTGACCTTCGGCACGGGCGAGACCTCGCGCCGTCGCCCAGCGTCCGTTGCCGTCCATGATGATGGCGACGTGATTCGGGAGCCGACTACCGTTCAACTTGGACACTGTGCGTACCTCCGAGCCCGGGGCCGCGGGGCGCCCGAGCTCAAGCTTCCGGCAGACTATGCCTACGGCGGGGCACGCTAACCCGTGGAGATTTCATGGAGAACGGGCGCAGGGCCGGTCGTGGCGCCCGGCGGCACCTGACTGATCCGCAACTTTTCTAAGTATTACCGCTACTTGATAGCAGGGCGGTACCCTTTCTCGCTCCCGATACCGCCTCCAAGAGGTCGGCTCCCGGGCTCCTGAATGCCGCCGGCAGCGTAACGCGAAAGGCGACCTCCGGCGGACCTGCTTCCGTAAGCTCCGCGCGCCCACCGTGCGCCTCGGCAATCGCGCGCACGATGGCGAGTCCGAGCCCGGTGCCACCACGGTCCGAACGCGTGGTGACGAACCTCCGGAACAAGCGCGCCCGGATCGCGGGCGGCACCGCGCCGGCGCTTTGCACGAGGACGCGCACGCTGTCGCCTTCTCGCCGAACGTCGAGGCGCACGGCGCTGTCCGGCTGCGAGTGGGCAAGCGCGTTGTCGAGCAGGTTCGCGATCGCGCGCGCAATCCAGTTTTCGTCGCCGCGCACGAACGCCCCGCCCGTCACTTCGAGCGTGACGCGCGAGCGGGCCTCGCCAAGCGCCTCGACGGCTCGCTCGGCGAGGCGCGAAACGTCCACCGGCTCGAACGATTCGGCGCCGCGGGCCTCGATACGCGCGAGGCTCAAGAGCTCACCGAGTAGCCGCTCGATGCGTGCCGTCGCTTCGCGGATGCGGACGACGAACCGGCGCGCCTCTTCCGGCTCGTCGAGCGCACTTTCCTCGAGCACCTCGGCGCTCGCGCGGATGGCGGCGACGGGGTTTTTGAGCTCGTGAGAGAGATCGGCTGCAAAGGCCTCCACGAACGGCCGTCCTTCGAGCTGGCGACGCATCGAGTCGAGCGAGCGCGAGAGGTGCATGAGCTCGCGGCCGTGCACCGGGGGTGGTGCCGCGCCCAAATCCCCTTCGCTCACCCGCTCGCTGAACGCCCCGAGCGCTTCGATCGGTTTGGCGATGGCCCGTCCGATCCACGCGGCGGCGAGCGCGGCCGCGGCGCCGAGGACGACGCTGATGAGCAGCACCGTGGGCGCGAAATCGGCGAGCAACCGCCGCATGACGACCGTCGGCTTGATCACGCGCACGGCGCCGACCCGCTTCCCGCCGACGACGACGGGGGCATCGACGCTGACGTTCCCCAGCTCGGAAGGACTTTCGTTCGGGCTGGCGGGAAAAAGCCGGCGCCCGTCCGGACCGATCAGTTCGAGCCTGAGGTCGGCTCCGCTCTTCCGTTCCTGTTCCAAACGCTCGGCGACCGTGTCGAGACGCCCTTGGCTCCGATCGATTTCCGCCGCCAGGATCCCGGCAATCGCGGCGGCCTCGTCATCGGCGGCCTGCGTGGCGAGCCGGACCGCGCGTGCCTCGACGCGGTCGATGACCATCAATCCGAGGCCGAAGGCAAAGGCGCCGACGATCACGGCGAGCGCGAGGAACACCTGCATCCGGATCGACATGCCGCGCGAGCGCGTCTGGAGCAGGCGCGACACGACGAAGGCGACGAAAAGGATGAGGAGGATGGCGCCCGCGGCGACCGTGACCAGCCGAATCACGGGCTCTCCGCCGCCGGCTGCACGGCAAGGCGATAGCCGACGCCGCGCACCGTTTCGATCATGCCGGGATCCGCGCCGGCTTCCCCGAGCTTTCGCCGGAGCGCCTTCACGTGCGAGTCGATCGTGCGATCGGTGATCGCAAAGCCGTCACCCCACACGCGGTCGATCAGGTCGGCGCGGGTATGGACGCGATCGGGACTTCCGACCAGGCACGAAAGTAGGTCGAACTCGACGCGCGTGAGCTCGAGCGCGATCGAGCCGAAACGCGCGCGCCGCCCGGGCGTGTCGAGCGTGATCGCCGGCGCGGCGCTCGGCACGACCTCCGGCGGCTCTGCGCTCGCGCGTCGAAGGACCGCGCGCACTCGCGCCACGATCTCACGCGGCGAGAACGGTTTGGTCACGTAGTCGTCGGCGCCGGTCTCGAGGGCGGCGACGCGATCCGCCTCGCCGTCGCGGCTCGAGAGCACGATCACGGGCTTGGCCCGGCCCTCGGCGCGGGCCGCCGTCATCCAGTCGAAACCGCTGCCGTCGGGCAGCATCAGATCGAGGATGACGAGATCGGCGTCGACGCGCTGCGCTTCCGCTTCCGCCAGCGTGGCCGCCACCATGACCGTGAAGCCGTCGCGCCTGAGCGCGTAGGATACCGATTCGGCGATCGCGGGCTCGTCCTCGACCACCAGCACACGGGCGCTCATCACCCTCGGTCTAACGCCGCGCCCCGCGGCCGGCAAACGTTCCCCGTTTGTCGCCCGGTGCCCGCTCGTGCACAATCACCGCGGTGAGGACGCTCTACGTGTTTCGGCACGCCAAGGCCGAACAGGGAGACGGCATCGAGGACTCCGATCGCCGCCTCACGTCGCGTGGGCGAAAGGCTGCTCGCCAAATGGGCGACATGGCGAGGGAACACGGCCTCCTGCCCGAGATCGTGCTCTCGTCGACCTCGGCACGGACGCGTGAAACGATGGAGCTCTTCGCCGAGGCGGCGGGTTATGCGGGCCCCGTGGTGTACCTCGACGAACTCTACCTCGCCGAGCCGCGCGTGGTCATCCGTGCGCTGTCCGAGCATGCCGGAGGCGTGTCGTCGGTCATGGTCGTCGGCCACAATCCGGGGCTCGAAGGGCTGGTGCTCGGTTTGACCGGCGAGCACCTGTCGCTTCCCACGGCGGCGCTGGTCGAGTGCACACTGCCGATTGACGACTTCGCATCGATTGCGGGTATCGAAGGCACGCTCGGCCGCGTCTTTCGCCCCGAGGACGAGTGACCGCGACGGGTCGAGAAACCGCCCGCGCAGTGTGCTACTAAGTCCTCCGATGCAGCCCACGCGGCTCCCCCGCAAGAAGGACGTTGCTCTCGCACTGCTCGAGCAAGCCAGCGTCTTCGTCCATGTCGACCCGCGCCTCGCCGAGGTCCGCGTGCCGCCGTGGTTCAAGCGGCAGCCGCAGCTCGTGCTCCAGATTGGGCTCAACATGCCAGTGCCGATCCCCGATCTGGACGTGTCCGATCACGGGCTCTCTTGCACGTTGAGCTTCAATCGTTCTCCGTTCCTGTGCCAGATCCCATGGGGCTCGGTCTTCGCACTCGTCGGCGAGAGCGGCCGCGGCATGGTGTGGCCGGACGACGTGCCGCCCGAGGTCGCGGCCCAGGCTCAGAAGCAAGCGAAGCCGAAACTTGCCTCGGTGCCGGACGCGCCCCAGAAAGAGGAGTCCGCGCCGGTTGCCGAGAAGGCGCCGGCCCGGAAGAAATCGAAGAAGGCTCCCGCCGTTGCGGCCGCTCGCTCGAACCAGCCCGCGACGAAGGCGGCGCCCGCGAAAGCGAAGGCGGCGCCCGCCAAGGCCACGCCGGCGAAGACGACGGCCGCGAAGCCCGCACCGGCCAAGACAACACCCGCCAAGGTCGCTGCCAGCAAGGCCGCTGCGGCGAAGAAGCCGGGCCGCGGGAAAACCGCCGCCCGAGCGCGCCCCGAAGCCGCTCCGCAACCCGAGCGCGCGCGTCCTCGCGCGGCACCGGCGCCCGCGCCGGCCCTCGCGCGGAAAGCCGAAAGCGCCACGGCAGCGGGCGCGGCGGAGCGAGGCTCCGCGGCCGATCGCAACAAGAAGCGCGCCCTTCCGCCGTATCTTCGCGTCGTGAAGTAGGCGTCCCGCCCCGGGCCGTTCCTGCCCCGCCGCCCCTCATTGGTTCCGGCCCGACGCGCCGTGCTACCGTGATGGGCCCTCGAACGCGAAACGAGCATGGACGTTCGGTGTCATCGCTGCGGAACCGATTACGAGTTCGACGACACGTTGATCTCGGACCGTGGCACGACCGTGCAGTGCACGAACTGCGGCTACCAGTTCAAGATCTTCCCGCAGGGAGCGGCCGGTTCGACGCCAGAGCGCTGGCGGGTGCGGACTTCCGCCGGCAAGGAGCACGTCTACACGTCGCTCCGTGAGCTGCAGCGAGCGATCAGCGATCACAAGGTCGGGCCCAAGGATCTCTTGTCCCGCGGTGCCGAGGCACCCCGTGCGCTCGGTTCGATCCCCGAGCTCGAGCCCTTCTTTGCCACGACCACCGGCGTCGCCAGGGGGCTCCAGAGCTTGCCGCGCACCCTTCACGGCGTCGCACCCCCGCCGAGCGGCGCGCCACGCCCGCCCGCCGGGAGCCCGCCCGTGGGGAGGACGCAGGCGGGGCTCGGCGGCAAGGTGCCGGTCACGACCCCTTCGGCAGGACCATTTTCGGCGACGCTCCCCAACGTTCCACCCGCGGGCGCCACCGGGTCGTCACCGCCGGCGGCGGCGGCGACGGGCAAAGGATTCGAACAGCGAACGTCTCAACCGCGCGTGTTCGGCACCACGCTTCCTTCGCAGGACCCGCCGGGCGCCCCGGCGGCGCCGTCGTCCCCACGCGCCAAGGCTCCGGACCTGTTCGTCCCGGTGACGCGGGCGCCGGCGCCGTCGTCCACCGTCCGCATCGAAGACAAGCTCGAATCGACCTTCGATTCGACCCTCCCCGCCGCCTCGCCACCTCGCGCCGCGCCGTTCGCCCGCACCGAGCTCGTTCGCGACGACCTGCCCCTGCGCGATGCCGAGTTCGTCGATGAGCCCGTACCCTCCCCGCCGGTCCCGAGCTCGAAGAGCGCGGTGGTCTCCCCCGTGCGCTCGCAACCGCGCTGGTCGCCTCCGACGCCCGCGCCAGCACCCGTTTCCTCGCGCGATCGCATGCCGTCGTTCGACGACGGTGCAGAGTCCTTTCCATCGGAGACCGGCCGGCGCGCGCGCTCGCGCTGGATTGCCGGCGTGGTGTTCCTGGCGGTGGCGGGCCTGCTCGCGGCCACCGTCGGCAACAAGTACCTGTCTCGCTTCACGAGCGCGAAGCAACCCCTGGCGGCCGGCAAGGATCAGCGCGCCGAGCGTTTCCTTGCCGAGGGCATGCGGCTGCTCGAGCGCTCGCAGTACGAGGAAGCGCGCGAGCAACTGGTGAAGGCGCAGGCGCTCGCGGATCGCGACCCGGGGGTACTCGCCGGTCTCGCTCAGGTCGAGACGCTCCGTGCCGAGCTCTTCTGGCTGAAGCTCCGGCTGCTCGATCCGACGGCGACGGCGCTCGTGAAAGAGACCGAGCGCGAGCTTGCTGAACGCGTTTCCAGGGCGCGGCGCGCGGTCGACGCCGCCTTCGCGGTTCTGCCCGAGGACCCGGCGGTCGTCCGCGCGCGCGTGAACGTGCTCCGCGTGGCCGGCGAAGAGGGCAAGGCGCGCGAGTGGATCCAGCCCGTCGCCGCGAATCCGACCGATCCGCAGAATGCCTTCGTCCTCGCGGCCCTCGATCTCGCCGAGGCCGCTCCCGCCTGGAGCACCGTGATCGATCGCCTGCGCGCCGCCGCCGTCTCCGGGAAAGACGTGGGGCGAGCCCGCGCGACGCTGATCTACGCGCTCGTGCGCGCCGGCCGCGTCGTCGAGGCCGGCACCGAAGTCGCGAAGGTGGAATCGGCCGAGCACGCGCACCCGCTACTGCCCGAGCTCCGGGCGTTCGTGGCTCGCTTCGGCGCGGGAGTCGACGCGGGGGCCGACGCCGCCACCGACGCCGGCGTGCTCGCCGACGCGGCCGCACCCGTCGCCGAGGCAGCGCCAGCCGAGCCGACGGGCGGCAGCGAGCCCGGTGGTGCGGCAACCCCCGGCGGTGATTTTCGCAAGCGCCTGACGCAGGCCGCACAAGCCGTGTCCTCCGGCGACCTCGGGCGTGCCGAGCAGCTCTACCGGAGCGTTGCCTCCGAGCAACCCGGTAACACCGAGGCGCTCTCGGGCCTCGCCGACGTGGCGCGCCGCCGCAACGACACCGCGACCGCGAACCGGCTCTACGCCGAGGTGCTCGAGGCCAACCCGAGCTACCTCCCCGCGCTGATGGCGACGGCCGACAACAAGTGGCAGTCGGGCGACCGGAAGGGCGCCATCACGCTCTACCGACGCATCCTCGAGCAGGCCGGCGCCTCGAGTGATTACGGCCAGCGTGCCGCCGCGCGCATCGCGCAGGGCGAAGGGACGGACTCGGCCAAACCCAGCACGCCTTCGACCAGCCCCGCGCCGACGCCGAAGCCCGAATCGACGATCGACACTTCCGATCTCCCGGGAGTGACGGCGCCGTGAGGCGCTCGATCGTCGCCGTGACGTTGCTCACGGCGCTCACCGTCATCGCCTGCACACCGCGCCCCCGGTCGTTCGCGGGCGGCAGCGAAGGCGGCGCCACGAAGCCGGGTGCTCGCGAGCGTCGCGTGCTCGAAATCGATCTTTCCACCGGCGCGCCCGAAGCGCTTTCGGGTGGGCTCTTTCAACTTCCCGCGTCGCGCACCTACACCGGCCTCGTCCGTGCGCTCGAGGACGGCCTCGGTAAGGACACCACCGCCACCGTGCTCGTGCGCTTCGGCGGGGTGAACCTCGATCTCGCGCAGGCACAGGAAGTGAGCGACCTGCTCGTTCGCTACGGCAAGAAGGGTGTCCCCGTCGTCTGTCACGCCGAGAACCTTTCGAACGCGACCGCTGCGCTCGTGCTCGCGGGCTGCTCCCGGCGGTGGCTCGGCGCGGCCGGTGAGGCCGAAACCGTCGGCATTGCGGCCCAGGTCGTCTACCTCCGCGGCCTGCTCGACAAGCTCAAGGTCCAGGCCGATTTCCTCCACGTCGGCCGCTTCAAGAGCGGCCCCGAACCCCTCACGCACGAGGGTCCGAGCCCCGAAGCGCGCGAATCGCTGGAGGTAGCCCTGCGTGCGATCCGCGCCGGCTGGCTCGGACCAGTCGACAAGGCGTCCCCCGCCGCACGCGAGGCGCTCGAAACCGGACCCTGGAGCCCGCTCGAGGCCAAGGCACACGGCCTGGTCGACGAGATCGGCTACGAATCGGACGCCATCGCCGACGCCAAACGCCGCGCCAAAGTCGACGCGCTCGAGGTGGCCTACGGCCCGAGGGCGGCGACCGGTCGCGGCGTCGACATCGCGGAAATCGTGCGCGTCATCGCCGGCGGTGACGAGGGGGTCGGCAGCAAGCCCCACGTCGTCGTCGTTCCCGCCCAGGGCGCGATCACGACCGAATCCGGCGGTGCGTTTTCGAGCGGCGGCATCACCTCGAACGCGATGGTGAAGACGCTGCGGAAGCTCGCCAGGGACAATGCCGCCAAGGCGATCGTCATGCGCATCGATTCGCCCGGTGGCTCGCCGCTCGCGAGCGACCTCATCTGGCACGAGCTGATGGAGATCCGGAAGAAAAAGCCCGTGATCGCATCGGTCGGCGGGATGGCGGCGAGCGGGGGCTACTACATCGCCGTCGGCGCGCAGCGCATCTTTGCCGAGCCTTCGAGCATCGTCGGATCGATCGGTGTCTTTGGTGGTAAAATGGTGCTTGGGCCTGCGCTCCGCGAGGTTGGGGTGAACAGCGTCACCTTCGCCGCGAGCACCGCTCCCGGCGCCGCCGAGCGGGCGACGTACCTCTCGCCGATGGAGCCGTGGGACGACGCGACGCGCGAGCGCGTCCGCGCCGTGATGCAGGGCATCTACGACGTGTTCGTGCAGCGTGTGGCCGAAGGGCGGAAGATGCCCGCCGAGCGCGTGCTCGAGAGCGCCGAGGGTCGGATCTGGAGCGGCGTTCAGGGCAAGGAGCGCGGCCTGGTCGACGAGATTGGCGGCTTGGCGGAAGCCGTTCGCGCGGCGAAAAAGCTCGCCGGCCTCGGCGACGACGCGCCGATCGTCGTCTCGGGCGCGGCCGAGGGGCTGCTCGAGATGCTGACGCTCGAGGAAGGCGCCGACGAGACGCGCGTCGCCGCTGCGATGGCTCGCCTCGACGCGCGAAGGACATTGTCGCTCGAAGCGCTGCCCGAAGACCTCCGCCCGTTCGCCGCTGCCCTCGGGCCGCTCTTGATGGGCGAGACGATCGTCGCCGCGCTGCCGTTCGCGATCACGGTGCGGTAGGCGCCGCTTCGTGCTCGTGCTCGTGCGGGTGCTCGCCCGGCGCGCTGTCGTGCGAGCCGAACACGTCGACCATCAGCCCGCGGACGCTCTTTCGATAGAGCGCGACGAGCACCGCCGGGCCGAGGACGAGGACGGACGCGAGTGACACCCAGCTGGGCGGTTCGCGCACCAGGCCGAACGTGCCCATGTTCGTCGAACCGATCCCGACCCCGACGAGCAGCGTCGCGGCGAGCGCCCAGAGCGCCCTCCCGAGCGATCGCGGGGGCCCCTCGCCGGGTCCGAGCAGAGGAGCCGCCGCCACGACCGCAAACGCGAGCGCCGCACTCGACGAGAGTCCCTTCATCGCCAGCGTGACGCCGAGGAGCACCGCGCAGGCCGCGGCCATGCGCGACGGCAGCGCGACGAACAGCACCGCCGCGAGCGCCACTCCCGGGGCGACGCCCCCGAATCCAATCCCCTCGACGAACAGGATCCCCGAAAGCACGAGCCCCACGCCCGTCCAGGGCAAGAGCGCTGCAACCCGGTCGACCGCGGACAAAGCCCAGCCCGATGGGGGTTTCGTGTCGCCGGCATCCACGACCGCGCCGCCCCCGAGCGCCACCGCGCGCGTCACCAAAAGAAGACCGACGAAGAACAGCACCCCGTACCGAACCCCGCCGAGCGCCACCGCGCAGAACGCACCATCGAGCCCGAATGCCGGCCGCGGCAGCGGATCGAGCCAGCGCCGCACGGCCGGCTCCGTCACTCGCTCGAGCGCCGTGGCGGCGAGAACGGCGAGGAGCAGCGCTGGTGCCACGCTCATGAACAGGATGCCGATCACCTGATGAAGTGCGATTTCCCCCATTCCATGATCAGGCTCGGCGAAAGCAACGCACGCGAAGGCCCCAAGCGCAGCGGCCGCGAGATCGGCGAGTCGAGCTCCCGGCGCGTCCGGCAGATCACGTCCGAGATCGTGGGTCACCACATGCATGAGCAGCCCCGAGACACCCGCCGCGATCCACCCCGACAGCGAGTGCACGACTTCTTCCGGTACGAGCGCCGTTGCCCCGACGCCCGCCACGCTCGCCACCGCGAGCCCGCCACTCGCGAGGACCGCAGCACGCATCCCCCGCGCCCCACGAAACGCAAACGTGACGACCGCGACGAGGGGCACCGTGTGCACCGCAAGCGCGAGAAGGACGTCGACGTGCGCCCCGTTCGACTGGTCTCCATACGCCCCGAGCCCGAGCCCGTCCCCGACGTGGTGCACCAGCAACCCGAGGTACCCGAGCCCGAGCCCCGCGTGCCCATGGTGTTCCCTCCCGCCCGCGAGGCGAGTGACGAGCCTGAGCCAAGCCGGCAGGGCCACCGTCGCCGTGAAAAGGACGAGCGCCGGCAGCCCGAGCTCCGAAAAGGCCTCGGGCAGGAGATGGGTGAAAACGACCGTCAGCGCCGCGGCGAGCGCGAGCGTCCGGAGCGGCCCGACCGCGCGCGACCTACCGCTCTGCAAGAGGCCCAGCAGGAGCCCGAGCGCGACGGCAGCGACGGCCACGGCGGCGGGGAGCAGCACCGGCGGCGTCATACCGGAAGTCCAGCGTCGAAGCGATGGTGGCGCTTGACGCAGGGGCGCTCCCGGCTAACTTCCCCGGCGCCGCCAGGCGGAACCGGAGAGGTGACCGAGTGGCCGAAGGTACCCGCTTGCTAAGCGGGCGTAGGCCAAAAGCCTACCGAGGGTTCGAATCCCTCCCTCTCCGCCGAGTTCGACAACGGTTCGCACCATTCCCGCAAAGTCGTGAAACTGAAGTGGGGAGGGATTCGAACCGGCTCGGCCCGCTGACGGGCTTAGTGTTCGTCGGGCTGCGTCGCCGCGAGGGTGCGACCCGTCGGCCCACTGTCGCACCCCGTCGCACGCCTCGCTGCGGATCCGTACGGATCCGTACGTAGGGCTGTGAGGGAAGGAGCCTGCACCGCAGGCGACTGACCGAGCGCATCCCTCCCTCTCCGCCGGCCGGCGCGCGTCTTGCGCGCGCACAAGGTACGGCTCTCGGCGTCTTCGCCAGAGCCGGAAGCGGCACGTCGTGTGCGAGCCGCACGTCGCGCCCAGCGTCCGGCTCTGACGTCTTCGCCAGTGCCGCACTCGTGTCGAGACAACCTCGTTTTCGAATCCATCGGTTGTTGACTTCCAGGGCGGTCGCCCGGCACTCTCACCCGCCGAACGAGGAACCGGCGACACAATGGGCTTGAGGGCGGTTCGGTTCGAAAGGTTCTGGAGAGCGCTCTTGCGCGCCCTCCCGGCGAACTTGTCTGTTTGGGCGAACGCGCGAGTGGTCCGAAGCTACTTGCTTGGTCTGATTCCGCTGATCCTCATGAGCACGGTTGCGGTCGCCGCGGACAAGTCCGGTGTATCCCCCGATCGCATTCGCCTTCCAAAGGGCCCTGGTTCGCTGGAGGGTACGGGAGAGAACGTCGAACCGAATTTGAACATGGGGCTCATGACGTACCGTGTCCCCATCACCCTTCCAGAGGGGTATCCCGGCCTGACCCCCGATCTCTCACTCCTCTATAACTCCGGTGCAGGCAATTCGGAGGTCGGCATCGGTTGGTCGCTACCGCTTCCGACGATTGAGCGCATGACGGCGCGAGGACTGCCTCGGTACACCACCGACGACACCTTTGCGGCCAACGGCTCCGACGAACTCGTGCGTGTCTCGGGCGACGTCTTTCGGGCTCGCTTCGAAAAAGGCTTCATTCGCTACACTTTTCGCGACGAAGCGGGCGATGGACGGGAGGGGTTTTGGCAGGCGGAATACCCCGACGGGCGAGTCGGCTACTTCGGAGCGACGGCCGAGGGGGAGCTCATCGATGAAGCTCGAGTCGCGGGGGCCGGTGGCGTCTATCGCTACCACCTGGTCGAGATGCGCGACGTGTTCGACCATCGCGTTCGCTACCGGTACGAGAAGGACGGCGCCGTGTCCCGGCTCCAGCGCGTCGAGTACGTCTTCCAGGGAGACACGCCCGACTACGTCGCGGTGCTGTCATACGAATCGCGGTCCGACGAGCTTTCGGATGCAAAGTCCGGAGTCGAGCTCCGGTTCACGGCCAGGCTCAGTGAGATCACCGTCACTGCCCACGGGGCGCCGCTTCGGCGCTACATCCTTGCCTACGAGGCCGCGGATGTTTCCGGTGGGCTGAGTCGTCTGAGTAGGGTGAGCTGGGTGGGGACGGGCGACGTCAACGAGTTTCCGATCTCGTTTGGCTTCCGCTACTCCGCTGCGCTCGCCGAAAGCGCCCCGACCCTGGTGGAGGTGGGCGGGTCCGTCGGCGTGAATCTCGACGGCCAGAATGCCGATCTGGTCGACATGAACGCGGACGCGCTTCCCGACGTGGTGAACACGGCGGGGCCGCAACATCTGATCTCGTTGAACGAGCGCCCTGCGAATTCCGAGCAGCGGTTTGCAGAAGCTTTCGAGTCTTCGGAGGGAACACTGGCGCTCGCATCGCCGAACACTGAAATGTTCGATCTGGATGGGGATGGGCGCACGGACATGGTCGACCCGGTGCTCGGCTACGTGCTTTGGAACCGTGGCAACGGGGACTGGTTCGAGGAAGAGCGTGTCGACCAGCTCACGATGCCTCTGCTAGCCGACGACGCGAACCTCCGCTTCCTCGATTGGGACGGCGACAAACGGATCGACGTCTTCAAAGCGGATGCGGATAGCCCGCAGGTTTTTGCGAATCGAGGCAATGGCGAGTTCGAGCTGATCACGACCGGTCTCGATCCGCTGGGTGCGAGTTTCACGACCGACAATCTCGAGTTCTCCGACATGAACGGAGACGGGCTGCTCGACTGCGTCAGGAAAGCCGAAGGCGTCGTCGAGTACCGCATGAACCTGGGTTTCGGCCGGTGGTCGCAGGATTCGAACGACACGCCCGCGGGCTGGATTCCGATGGCCGATGTGCCCGCGGATTTTTCCGGCGCGGCCATCGACGGAACCGAGCGCCTGGTCGACCTCAACGGAGACGGTCAGAGCGACCTGGTGGTCGTTGCGGCCGACGACGTGAGGTACGCGATCAACCAAAGCGGGCGAGCGTTCGGCGCCTTCACGTCTCTGCGCCAAACGTCGAACGTCGAGATCCCGGAAGGTCCGCCCAGCACGGCGCTTCGCTTCGCCGACATGAACGGGTCCGGGTCGACGGACATCGTCTACGTGACCTCTTCCGGGAGCTTCAGCTACATCGAGCTCTTCCCCGAACGCCCGAACCTCCTCACGCACATCTCGAACGGCATCGGCAAGGAAATCGACATCAGCTACGGCTCGTCGGTCGATCACATGCGAGCCGACGGTGGGCCGGAAGCATGGCTCTACAGACTCCCCCAGCCGATGCTGACGGTCGACGAAATCGTGGTTCGCGACGGGCGCTCCCCCGTGGAGCAACGTCAGACGATTCACTATTCGGACGGCTACTTCGACGGTGCGGAGCATCAGTTCCGCGGCTTCGCAAACGCCGTCGTGGAAACCCCTGGAGACGACAGCGCAGAAACCGGGATCGTGCGGCACCACTTCGACGTCGGTGCCGACGACGCGTACCGGAAGGGTCTGCTGTTGGACCAGGAGGTCGAGGGGGCGGGCGCAACGATTTCCACGACGACGAATTCGTACCGCGAGGGACAGATCGCTGAAGTTCCGGCAGACCTCGCGCCCTACCCGGTGCGCTTTGTCTACCTCAGCGAAACGAGGCAGGTGCTTCAGGAGCGACTGGGAGAGAGCGACTGGAAAACGATCCGCACGACGTATGACTACACGGACGGCTATGGCAATCGAACACTCACCTCGAAGTTCGGAGTCGTTCCGACGGAGGGTCAGGGTGCGTGTTCCTGCACGCGCCCGGATGGTGTGTTCGGGGCCCCCTGTGGCGAGGAGTGCACCGGCGACGAGAGCTTCGAAACGACCACGTTCGTCACGCCTCCGGGCACGAGCGACCGCTGGATCCTGAACCGCCCCGCAACGCGCCGCGTCTCGGGCGAGCTTGGAAGCGACGTCTTCAGCGAAGAGAACACCTACTATGACGGCAGCAACGAGCTTGGCGTCCTCGATCTAGGTCTTCCCACTCGCGTCGAAGTCAAGGTTGCGGAGGGCCAGTTTATCGATCGGCAGCGCCTTGCCTACAACAGCGACGGCGCCGTTCGTGAAGCGACGGACGGAAACGGCAATCGTCGAACGTTCGTGTACGACCCGACGAGCCTCCGCGTGGAAGCGGAGACGATTCACTTTGACAACCGGCCCGATGCGTACGCACTCACGATGACGGCAAGCTACCACCCGGTGCTCGACACCGTTGTCACTTCCAGCGCGTGGATGCTGGGCGAACCGGATGCCTTGCTCTCACCACCTCGAGCGACGTCCTACGCCTGGGACGAGTTCGCGCGACTGTCCGCCGTGGCACGCCCCGGTGACGACATCGATACCGACCCCACCGAAGAGTACGATTACCAGGGAATCCGGGCGCCGGTCAGCAGCATCGTTCGACGGAGCCGAAGCGAACCAGGCGGTGAGCTCGATCTCGAAGAGGTGCAGTGCTTCGACGGGCTCGGTCGGAAGCTCCAAACCAGGACTCGCATCGACGACAATCGCTACCAGGTCTCGGGTTTCACGGACTTCAACGCGCGCGCATCCGTCTGGCGGAGCTACCAGCCCTTCGTGGACGCGAGCGCCGCGTGCGACGTGGAGCTACCCGACGCCGACCAGCGGCTTTTCACGGAAACGAAGTACGACGCAACGGGCAGGGCGGTTAGCGTCTTCGAGCCGGACGACGGAATCGCCTATCCGGGTCGCAGCCAGCGACGCTCGGAAACCCGCTCGGAGTACCGCCCGCTCGAAACCATCGCCCACGACGCCGAGGACACGGACGACGAGGGCCCGCACTACGCCACGCCGATGACGACGATCGTGGACGGCCTCGGCCGCACGGTGCGACACGAGCGTCGCATCATCGACCGCGATTCCGCTGGGAACCCGCTCGAGGTCGATGACGACGACCGGGGAATCAGTCGCGTGGTGCCGATCGAATTGACCTACGACGCACTGGGGCGGCTCCGCGGGTACATGCAGGAGCACGACGGCGAAACGATCGAAAAGGTGCAGCTGTACGACCTTGCGGGCCGAGTCACCGAGGTGAGGGACCCGGATTCCGGAGCAACGACCTTCGAGTACGACAACGCTGACAACGTCATCCGAGAGACGACGCCCCACTTCGTCGTGCGCTCGCTCTATGACGAGGCCAATCGCCTCGTGCGCCAGTGGGACGAAAGCGACACCACGACGGCTATCGCCTACGACTACGACATTCCCGTCGACTGTGAACTTTGTACCAACGTTGAAGGACAGCTCGCGCGCGTCAGGTATCCGACGAATCACGTGCCCTTGGATTCGGGTCTGGAGCCGGTCGCAGAGGAGGACATCCAACGCGGCGAAGACGTCATGGGCTACGACGATCGCTCGCAACTCGTCTACACCCGCCGTACGCACGACGGCCACGTCTTCGAGCTCGGGACTCGCTACGACAACGCGGGTCGCGTCGTTGGACGCACGTATCCGACGGGCCACGACATCGCGTTCGAACTCGACGCCATGGGGAGGCTCACCGGAGTTCCCGGGCTGATCGATAGCGTGAGCTACGAGGGGCGCGGATTGATGCAGGCCGTTGCGTACCCGAACACGGTTGAAACCACCTACCGCTATGATGCGGTGGGCCGTTTGGCGAGCATCCTGGCGGAAGGCCCGAGTTCCACGATCCAGGACTATTCTTACTCAGAGCGCGACCGAGTGGGAAACATCCTCCGCGTGGAGGACGCGAGCGACTTCGGCGAGGGCGCATCAGCCAACGCACAGCACCGGTACGACGACTGGTACCGCCTGACGTGGTCGCGGCTCGACGAGGGCCGCCGACCCCACGACGAGACGCTCGCGGTCGCCTACAACGACATCGACAACATCGTCAGCAAAACGTCGAATCTCCGCAACAGCCCCGACCATGTGGGTGAGTACGAGTACAGCGGCGAGAACGCCGGCCCGCACGCCGTGACCACGGCCGGCGACTCGGTCCTCGAATACGATGGCGCCGGCAACATGACGCGAAATCGCGAGGACCACTACCAGTGGGACTTCCTGGGTCGCTTGTGGCGGGCGTATCGCGGCGAGGAGGAGCTCGGACGGTACACATACGGGCCGGACAGGACGCGCATCCGCAAGAATGAGGCTGGGCATCTCAGCTATTACATCGCCCCCGACTTCGAGGTCCGCGATGGGACGGCGTTCATCTACGTGTCGCTCGAGGATCGCAAGGTCGTGAAGATCGAGTACCCCGAGTACGCGGCGACATTTCTCGCTGATCTCGCACCAGGCCGCGCAGACGGAAACGAGTACACACCCGAACCGGACGGTGCGATCACGGCGGGGGATGCGTGGATCGCGCAGGCGCTCGTGATTGAGCATTTCGTTTCGTCGGATGTCCCGTTCAGCGTGGACGATTCGCTGGTTGACGAGCTCCTCGCAGCGAGCGTACGGCGGAGCCTCGGTCCTCAGAGCGAAGGGGTTACCTATCTGCACCACAATCACTTGGGGACTGCCGTCGCGACAACGGATGATGTTGGCGAACTAGTGCAGAGGACGGAGCACTACCCGTACGGTATGGAGCGATACCAGGGCGGGGGGGG